>Ga0196970_1000026_pt1 | contig 269202 bp, 255 predicted proteins | sample S1v_513CmetaG_FD_148672 | JGI IMG/M metagenome (GOLD analysis project Ga0196970, IMG submission 148672) | Soil microbial communities from Anza Borrego desert, Southern California, United States - S1+v_5-13C | ecosystem: Environmental > Terrestrial > Soil > Desert | place: USA: California... | reverse complement strand
CGGGATTGGTTGTAACGCTTGCCCTGCATGATTGTGCTGCACCTCTGCTGTGTTTCTCACAATACAGTTTCGACGAAGGTGCAACAGAATCATTTTGGTTCAAGAGATCTTTTCACCAGACTTCTAGGTGCAGTTCCTCGGCCCCCGGATCACAACCACTGAATATGTCAGGCCAGGGGTTACCCTCTGGCCTGACCATCATTCGTGAGGCCCCTGGGGACCCCAACAGCCTGAAGAGGCGGAGGACTATGCCTACTTCACCGCCGCCCTGATCGGCCCAACCTGGTCGTCACCCGCATCGACGGGCCCCGCGCCGATGCGCCGATCTGGGAGGGCAAGTCGCCCGTTGGCGGCGGCCCCACCGCCTACGTCTGCCGGAACTTCACCTGCTCGCCGCCCGCCACCAGCTGGCACGAAGTCGGACAGCATCTGATGTGATGCGCAGGCGCGCGCAAGCCCCCGCACCCTTCCCGAGGATGCGGGGGCTTGTCGCTTCCCCCAGCAGCTAACGTCCGCGCCGGACGGCTTCCAACGGATCCATGCGGGCCGCACGCAGGGCGGGCACCAGGGCCGCCACGGCCATGACGGCCAGGGTGGCCAGCACGGCTCCGCCGGCGAACAGTGCGATCTCTCCCACAGTGAGCCGCAGCACCAACGGCCGGGCGCCGCCCGAAAGGGCCAGCGCCGGACCGCTTGCCAGAATTCCGGCCACGGCCCCCGCCAGGGCCGGAATCGAAGTCTCCCCCAAAGCTAGAGCCACCAGAAAGAGTCGGGTCGCTCCCATGGCCCGCAGCATGCCCAGTTCGCTGCGTCGCTCGCCGATGCGCACCGAGGTCATCAGGCCGGCCATCAGCAGCGCCCCGAATAAGGCGGCGGCCGCGGCGCCGGTCATGAGACGGACGATGGGCGCGAGATTGCGGGTCACCTGCCGGGTTGCCTGCTCCGCCACGACGACTTCCACGCCCGGAAGCGCTTTCTCCACTTCCTGCACGGCCACCAGGGGCGAAGCCCACGATTCGAGCCTGATCAGCAAGATGGACGCAATGCCGCCGGTAGGCTCCCCACGCCCCCTGGCGGCGAGCGACAAACCTTCCACGCCCTTGATCCCCACTACCTTGCCGGTCTTCAGCAGCTTTCGCCATTCGGCCACGGGCACGTCGACCGGCAGAGGACCGGCTTCCGCGCCCGTGAGCAGCTTCCGAGCCTCTTCGGCCCGGCCTTTCCGCACGACCAGTAAATCGGCGCCCAACTGCTCGAGGCCTGCCGCCAGCGTTCGCTGACCCCCGGTCAGCAGCAAGGCAGCTGCGAAAAACGCCCCGGAAGCGATGAGTGCCACCAGCAAACCCGCAGCGGTTCGGAGCCGGGAGCGCCGCAGCCCCGCCCAAATCAGGCGAAGCGGGCTGATTCTGACCAGATCATGAGGCACGGATGATCCGCCCCCCGGTCAGGACAAGGTGCCGCGTGGCCGAAGCGGCCAAATCCGCGTTATGGGTAGCGAGCAATACAGTCGTGCCCGCCCGGTTGATTTCGGCAAAGAGCTGAACGATCTCCGATTCGGTCTCCTCGTCGAGGTCCGCCGTGGGCTCGTCAGCCAGCAGGAGCGCAGGCCGGTGCAGGAGCGCCCGGGCCACGGCCACCCGTTTCTGCTGACCGCCCGAGAGCTGCCACGGCATGCGCCGCGTCTGCTCTTTCAGCCCGACCCGCTCCAGCAGATCAATCGCTCGCCGTCCGACCCCGTTGGCATCGCCGGGCAGAAACGTGGCGGGCAGCAGCACATTCTCCACCACTGTAAGCGTGGGAATCAGGCTGGCGAACTGAAAGACAAACCCCATGGTCTTGCACCGGAACCGGGAGCGCTCCGCATCTGACATGGACCAGATATCGCGCCCTGCAACGGCGACCTTACCCGCATCCGGCCGGATCAGCCCGCCGACGACCGACAGCAGGGTCGATTTGCCGGCGCCCGAGCGGCCAGTAACCACCACGAACTCCCCGGCCTGCACGGAGCTCGAGAACTCCTGTAGGGCCTCGACCATCTGCTCTCCGGACTGATACCGCTTGCTTACCTTCTCCAGGACGATCATGCGCATCTCCCCCGCTAGCGCCCGGCGGCGTGAATGGCAAAGAAGGGTTCCAGGCGGGCGATCCGCCGGGCCGGAATCGCCGCCGCCACGGCGGCGAGAAGCCCGGAGCCGGCAACGACGGCAGCGCCCAGGAGCACGGTCTCGGGCAGGCCGGGCCATGCGAACGGCAACACGTAACTGAACAGGATCTTGTTCTGAAACACGGCGTACAGCGCCAGCCCCAGGCCAAGCCCGACCAACCCGCCAAACGTGCCCAGGATCGCCGCCTCGCCCACCAGCGAGGCCAGCGCCTGCCGCTCGGTGGCGCCCAGTGCCCGCATGAGGCCGATCTCCCGGGACCGCTCGGTGGCGATGGCAGAAAACAGGACCAGGAAGAGCAGAACCGACACGATCAGGGCGCCGCCCCCCACCGGCAGCAGCCAGCTCATCAGCCCGACCAGGTCCCGGGTGACCCCCCGGGTGATGGCCCCGGCGGTCAGCACCTGCACACCGGAAATACGCTCCTGAATCTCCAGGGCCACGTCATCCGCCCGCCTGGCATCGCTTACCCGCACCATCACGGCGGAGATGTCGCCCGGCTTCACGACCAGCGGCTCCTCCGCTTTGGTCACCGAAGCCTGGGCCATCAGCGGAATCGCCGCGGCCGGCAGGAAAACCGTCTCGTCCATGCCCATTCCAGAAGCTTCCAGGCGGTCCACAACCGTGAAATCGGAGCCGTAGAACTTCATCGTATCGCCGGGCAGCATCAACACATGGTTGCCCAGCAGAATCTCATCAGTCGTAAGGGTCCGCCCGAGCTTCCGGTCCAGCCAGGGCTGCACCGTGAAATCCGTCGCCGGGTCGAACCCGACCAGGAAGATGCGCCCGGTACAGCATGCGGCAGAAGCCAGCGTTTCCACATAGACCTGCGGCGAAGCTGCCCGGACCCCCGGAACCGAACGAATCTGCTCTGTAACAGATCCGTCCATGTAAAAGGCGATGGGCTCCCCGACAACCAGCGCTTTATGCGTCGCAGTCAGGGCGCCGACCGGCACCACCATCAAGTCGGCGCCCAGCCGTCCAAGCCCCAGGTCCAGTGCGTGCCCGACGCCGCTGATAATCAGCCCTCCGGCGAAGACCGTAGCCGCGGCCAGCACGGTGCCCAGGGCGGCCGCCATGCTGCGCCCCGGCTTGCGGAGCAGGTTGTAGAGGGTCAGGCGCCAGAGCCCCACGCCGGCCTGTCTTCCGTTCATGCCACCATGGCCGCCCTTCCGCTTCTGGAGAAGCTAAGTGATCCGATCAATCCCACCACCGTAATCAATCCGCCGAGAACCAGAGCGCCGGGCTTGAAACTCATGTTGCAGATCATCATCGGGTTGGTGCAGGTCGGAATCAGCCAGAGCGGCGTCGCGATGATGAGACCCCCGGCGCCCGCTGCCACCAGGCTCATCGCACGGGCTGCCTGACGGGCAAAGGTCATGATCAGACCGATCAGGGCGACCAGCCCCCCGATGCCGACTACACCCGCTCGGGTCCAGGTGCATCTCATCGCGATTTCCGTCCCGGCTGCCGTCTTGACCATGTGCCCCTCGTCACCACAGACATGCAGGAGAGTAAGAGCGAGTATGACGGTGGCCGCACCCAGTCCAAATACCGCAAGGCCACGCCAGTTGTCGGTGAGGAACTTCATTCGAAATCGCCCCCTTCAACTAATATCCGTGAGTACGCACGGCTTTCCACCAACTCTAAGTTAGCGCGAATTAGCCCATCTGTACATACCTTCTGAACCCGAAGTAGGGTAGCCGCCTACTACTTAGGCCCTAGTAGACGGCAAGAGAAAGGGCGCCCGGCTATTCCCGGGCGCCCGCTAGACGGTGCGCGGCTGCGTGCGTTTTTCGATCCACTCCGCAATCGACCTGGCAATCTGGGGCATCTCCGGTTCGGCGACAAGGTTATGGCAGAGTCCTTCCAACAGCCGAAACTCCTTATCCGGATGGGCAACCTGCTGGAAGAACCGGCGGCTTGCGTCCGGGCAGATGACGTAGTCTTCACCTGCCTGCATGATCAGCACCGGCACCCGAATTCGCTTCAACTCCCGCCATGCCTTCCGGATGGAACGCACCGCCTGCATGTAGAACCGCCCTGTGAACGCCGTCACCCAATGCTCGTCTTTCTGAGCCCGCTCCAGGTGGAGCCGGTTGCGGGTGGTGATGATGTTGTCCGTCACCGTTGGCAAGTACCGGGTGGGGAACAGGAGTGCGTACGTGATGACTTTGAGCACCAGCGACCAGGGTGGCGCACTGCGCAGTTTGAACCCCGGCGACAGCGCGATGACGCCGGAGAGCAGGTCTCCCGCCCGCGCCGCTGTCCTCAGGGCAAGGTGCCCCCCCATTGAGAGTCCCAGGACGAACATGGGGCGCCCCGGGTTCTGCTCGCGGGCGTGCGTGATCATCGCCAGCGCATCGTCCACGAAATGATCGTACGACGGAATGTCCCCCCGCCGCTCCCGAGAGAGTCCGAACCCGCGGTGGTCATGTGCGTAGAGGTTGAAGCCCATTTCGTGAAGGAGGTCGCCCATGGCCGTAAACGGCCCGCTGTGATCCCCCTGCCCGTGCAGGTAAAGAATGACCGCTCGGGCGTGGGGCTGCCACCACTCGCGGTACGGAATGACCAACCCGTCGGGCTTTCGCAGCTCACCTTGCCGGTGCCCGTCCGTCTTTCCGCTGATCCACAGCACCGACGCCACCTCTTTTCCACCACTAGTCTACGCATGGTGGGCCTTTCCGGACCCGTACCAACATAAGGGAGATGGAAAGAGCAGGGCTCACGCCCTGCTCTTGTGCAGTTCACCCATATTATACCACATTGGCGCTCCCAATGCTAGGCGGAAAAATACCAGCGGAACAGAAGGTATGCCAGGAGCATCGCGCCGATCAGGGCGAGGAGAATGGGGAAGAGAATCTGGTAAGCAGCGATGCACATGGCCAGGATGTCTTTCCAGCCAAACTTGGGCAGCTCCTCCTCGCCCTCGGGGCTGGCGGCGGGCTCGGCCTCGTGCGGCGCGGCCTGCCGCTCTCGCAGCCGGCGGCGTCGGGCCAGTTCGTCCTCATAGGAGTCTCGTCCGTGCATTCGCGTTCTCCCCTTACGTGCGATTCTCTGCTCAAGCCACTGCGTTGAATCGAGGGGCCTTGTGACGGGCCCACCCTGGCGGCAACGTCGGGATTCAGCGACCTGAGCGGTCATGCCCGTTCGTGTAGATCCGCTCATAGCGCGTATAATCGCGCAACACCTTGGCTACGTAGTTCCTGGTTTCTTTGAACGGAATCTGGTCAAGGGTGTGATGTTCGCCCGTCCACTGCCGTTCGCTCAGCCACTTCTCCACGTTGCCGCGGCCGCCGTTGTAGGCGGCAAGGGCAAGGACCATGTCGCCAGCAAACTCTTCCCTGAGCGATGCGAGATACCAGCAGCCTAGGCGAATGTTGTAGTCCGGGTCATACAGAAGGTCGGGACTGTAGGGCAGCCCGAGCTGTTTCGCCGCCCATTCGCCCGTCTCGGGCATGACCTGCATGAGCCCCCGGGCGCCCTGACTCGAAGTGGCACCGGGTCGAAAGCCCGACTCGGCCCGAATGACCGCGGCCACCAGGTACGGACTCAGGCCGGACTCCTCGGCCCGGGCAAACAGGATCGGACGGTACTTGAGCGGGTAAGCCGCCGACAGAGCCCACCGGCCTCCGAAATAACCCAGGGCGGCGATGGCCAGAATCAGCGCCGTCCAGTATGTGAAGGGCCAGCGACGCCGCACAGGTCTGATCTCCTTATGTGTTGATTACTTCTCGCCAGGCACGCTCCACCTGGCGCCGAGTCGATTCGGCGGTGCCCCGGTTGTCGATGATCAGGTCGGCAAAGGCCCGCTTCTCATCGAGGCTCATTTGGGCCGCGATCCGCAGCTCCGCTGCGGCGGGCGAGAGCCCGTCACGAGCCATCAGCCGCTCGGCCTGCAGGTCTCTGCTAATATAGACGAGCCAGACCCTGTCTACCGTTCGCTGCAGTTGGCTTTCAATCAAGAGCGGAATATCGAGCACGGTGGCCGGCCGGCCTTCCGCCCGATACCGCTCCACTTCGCTCCACATGCGCTCCCGGACAGCCGGGTGGACGATGGCCTCCAGCGCCCTGCGCCGGGCTGCGTCGGCAAAGACGATCTGCCCCAGGGCCGCACGGTCCAGCGAGCCGTCCGGGCGAATCACACCCGGGCCGAACTCCCGGGCAATCGCCGCCGCGACCTCCGTGCCGGGCTGCTGCAGTTCGTGCACGATGGCGTCCGCATCAATGACGGGGGCGCCCAGTTCGCGCAGCATCCGGCTGACGGTGCTCTTCCCGCTGGCGATGCCCCCGGTCAGGCCGATGACAACCACGCTAGTCCCCCGCCTCCACCCGCCACTGGGCAAACTTCTCCAGCGTCGTCTCCCGCAGTTCCTTTTCGCTGGTCACTTCCACCCGCCACCGCCCGTTGCCGACCGGCCGGATGGAAAGCTCCCCGGAAACGTTATGGACGTCCCACAGCTTCTTGACCGTCTCGCGCATATCCTTTTCATTCTCGAACTCAAACGACAGGTACTGCATACTCAGTCACCTTTCTTATATGGTTTCGGCGGCTCAGCGGCAACGGTGACGGAGTCGCCCCGGCGCCCCGGGGTCGCCCGTCTGGGCAAGAGGCGGGCCCCTTCCGGCGCCGGCTGGCACCCGGGGCAGACATGGGTGCCCCGCTGCGCCACCGCGAGCTTCACAATGGCTCTGCCACACCGCGGGCATGGCTCCCCGGCCCGGTCGAAGACCTGGAGTTCGTCGTACATGTCCCCGGACTTCCCCTCACCGTCCAGGTAAAGTGAGAAGGTCGTTCCGCGCTTGGCCACCGCCAGCTCCAGCACGGAGCGGATGCAGCCGTGCACCCGATCGACTTCGGCCGGGGTCAGCGACTCCGCAATCCGCTCCGGATGCACCTGTGCACAGAATAGCGCCTCGTCCACGTAAATATTCCCAAGCCCCGCTAGCCTGGACTGGTCGAGCAGCACAGCCTTGATGGGCGCCCGCCTGCCGGCAAGGGCCGCCCCGAGGAATTCCGGGGTGAACTCGTCCGACAGCGGTTCCGGCCCCAAGGCCGCCAGCCCCGGGGGCCCCCCGGCGCCGTCGGGCGTAAGCAGGTGAAAGCCCCCGAACTTGCGCTGGTCCTCGTAGCGTAGTTCCATCCCGTCAGACAGGTGAAAGACGACGTGCGTGTGCTTGTCGCGCGGCCGCCCGGGGTCGCACACGAAGAGGTGGCCGCTCATTCGCAGATGGCAGACCAGCTGCAGGGGCCCCAATTGCAGCAGGAGATACTTGCCCCGCCGCTTCAGGTCGCTGAACGCGGCCCCTTCCAGCTCCGCCCGGAACATGTCCGGGTCGGGGTGATAGATCTGGCGGGGCGTGATGATCTCCACCCGTTCGATGCTCCGCCCCACCAGCTTATCATAAAGCGTCCGGCGAACGGTCTCAACTTCCGGCAGTTCCGGCATGGCTCACTACACCTTTTCGACCGAATACCAGTCGCGCCCGACCTTGGCGTCGACTTTCAGGGGCACGGAAAGCTTCATGGCACCTTCCATCTCCCGCCGCACCAGGTCCTTCAGGGCGGGAACGTCAGCTTCCGCACATTCGAAAACCAGCTCGTCGTGCACTTGCAGGATCATCCTGGCCTTGAGGCCGGAGCCCCGCAGTGCTTCCCGGACGGCGATCATGGCCCGCTTCATCATGTCGGCGGCGGTGCCCTGAATGGGCGTGTTGATGGCCATGCGCTCGGCGTTCTGGCGCACCGTGAAGATGCGGTGGGTAATCTCGGGTAGGGGGCGCTTGCGGCCGTCCAGCGTGGTGACGTAGCCCTTTTCACGGGCTTCGGCCTTCTTGGCGTCCATGTACTCCCGCACGCCGGAGAACTTCTCGAAATACGTTTCGATGAACTGCTTGGCTTCGCCCCGGCTCATGCCCACGGCCCGGGCCAGGCCAAAGTCCGTCTGCCCGTAGATCAGGCCGAAGTTGACGGCCTTGGCCTTGCGGCGCATGTCGGAGGTGACCTGATCCATCGGCACGCCCCAGACCACCGAAGCCGTGCGAGTGTGAATATCCTGGTCCGTCTCAAAGGCGTGCCGCAGTTCCGGGTCGCCCGAGTAATGGGCCACCACCCGCAGCTCGATCTGCGAGTAGTCGGCCGCCACGATCAGATTGCCCGGTCCGGGAATGAAGGCCCGGCGGATGCGGCGCCCTTCTTCGATGCGGATAGGGATGTTCTGCAGATTCGGATCCTTGCTGGAGAGGCGCCCCGTTTCCGCAACCGTCTGGGCGAACGTAGTGTGGATGCGCCCATCGCGGGCGATCAGGGAGCCGAGGGCGTCCACATAGGTGCCCTTCAGCTTGGTCAGCGTCCGCCAGTCGAGAATCTTTGCGACGATGGGGAAATCGTCGGCCAGTTCTTCCAGCACTTCTGCGTCCGTGGAGTATGCACCGGTCTTGGTCTTTTTGCCCTTGGGAAGCTGCAGCTTTTCGAAAAGCACTTCGCCCAGCTGTTTCGGGCTGCCGATCGTAAAGGCCACGCCCGCCTCTCTGTGGATTTCCGAAGTCAACTGCTCAATCCGCCGCTGCAGCTCAGTGGACATCTCCGCCAGAGTCGCCTGGTTAATGCCCACGCCGGCGGCTTCCATTTCCGCCAGGAGCGGCATGAGCGGCGTTTCGATCTCCCGGAAGAGATGGAGCAGACCCTGCTCTTCCAGGGCACCGAGCATCTTTTCGCGCAGCTGCCCAAGCACCGAAGCACGGGTCGCCCAGGCGCCGGGCAGGTCGCCCGACGGCAGTTCGCCGAGCCCGAAGTGCCGGGCCATATCCTCCAGCAAGTAGGTGTTGCGGCCCGGGTCCAGTAGATACATGGCCAGGGTGGCATCAAACTCGGGCGGCACGGGGGTCAGGCCCCGGGCGTAGGCCCAGTTGTACAGGGGCTTGAGATCATGCCCGATTACATGGCCGGTCCGCTCCAGCAGTGCGCCCAATCCGGACTCGGTGAGCGCCTCGCCGGCCAGCCAGAGCACCTCGCCCCGGACCGCCACGGCTGCCGCCACGGGCATGGGGCGCCCCGGATCGGCGGACGGCGCCGAACAGGCCGCGAGCACACCCACAAACGGGGCCTCAGCTGTCCGGGCCAGCAGGTCGGCGGCGCTGCGCACTTCCACGGGCTCGACGGCGGCTACGCCGGCCTGCGCCACGGTTTCGGCGACCCGGGCCGCCTCAGGGGCGTCTTCCTTCGGCGTCACCTTCGGCAACAGGCTCTTGAACTCCAGCCGCTTGAACATGGATATGGCTTCGGCGTAGTTGGGCTCCTTAAGCCGGAACTGCTCCGGCTCGAATGCGACCGGCGCCTGCAGCGAAATGGTGGCCAGCCGCCTGGACAGGTCCGCCAAATTGCGGCTGGCGGCCAGCTTCTCCTTGAGGGCGCCCTTGATCTCACCCAGGTGGTCATAGACGCCGTCGACCGTACCGTAGTCAAGCAGCAGCTTCAGGGCCGTCTTCTCGCCCACGCCCGGCACACCGGGAATGTTGTCCGAGGCGTCGCCCATCAGGGCCTTCAGGTCGATGATCTGCTGCGGGCTGAGGCCGTATTCCTCTTTCAGCAGCTGCGGGGTGTAGCGCACCGTTTCGGAGATGCCCTTCTTGGTCATCACCACGGTGATATTATCCTCAATCAACTGTAGGGCGTCGCGGTCGCCTGTGACGACCAGCGTCTCGACATCCTGCGCGGCGGCCTGCTTGGAGAGGGTGCCCAGCAGGTCGTCCGCCTCGAAATTCTCCACTCGGAACCACGGAACGTTGAGCGCTGTCAAAACCTGCCGCAGCAGCTCAAGCTGGGGCTTGAACTCGTCCGGGGCCCCCTTTCGGGTGCCCTTGTACTCTGCGTACTGAGCGTGGCGGAAGGTGACGGCGCCCTTGTCGAAAGCGACGGCGAGGTAGTCTGGCTTCTCTTCCTCGAGCAGTCTATAGAGCATCGTAAGGAACCCGTAGACGGCATTCGTGAAGACCCCATCGCTGGTGGAAAACAGCCGGAGCGCATAGAAAGCGCGGTTGGCGAGGCTGTTGCCGTCCAGGAGGAGCAGCTTGCGTTTGGCAGCCAATGCGTTCACCCCTAGTACCCTTTAGCTTGACCGAAGACTTCCCGCTTATTTCAAGAAGGGCGCCTCATTACCCTGCAAAAATGGAAAAGCGGAGGGGCAGACTGCCTCTCCGCTTGGATGACCTAGTATGCAAACGCAGCTTTCACCTTGGCCCGGAAGACCAGCCCTTCGGCGGTGCCTGCAGGTGACTCCTCCAGCAGCACTTCCATGCTTTGTAGGGGGCCGAGGCGCTCTCCGTCGGCGCGCGCCATCGCGCCCGCGCGCTCCCTGGCGTTATCCAGCGCCGCCTTCATGGCGGCCTGCCTGGCCGTCTCCGCATCCGCCAGGGTGTACCGGACGGCGTCCACCGAGGTGGCGCCGGCGCCCAGCCCGGCGTCCAGCACGTCCTGGGCCCGGCTGATGTGCCTGACCACACCTTCTACCGTCCCTTTGGCCTGAAACCCGGAGATTCGCACAGTGCCGGAAAAATCCTGATAGGTGTCCGGCGTCAGAATTACCACGGAAAGCTCGGTGCGCTCCCCTTCGGCGCCAGCCTGAACGACGGCCGTGCGAATCTGCGCCATCGTATCCAGCGCCTGCTTCTCCGCATCAACCGCCGAAGTCCGGTGCAGATTCACGCCAAAGGTGACCAGCATCGTATCGGGCTTGACCCTGACTTCACCCTCGCCCGTGACCGTAACGACCCGGGCAGGGGTCAGTGCCTTCGTACCGGCCCGGTCTGCCGGCCGCCCCGTCAGCACAAGGACGAGCGCCGTCAGCAGCAGAAACCCGGCGAGTACCGAAAAGTGCTGTGGCTTCACCGACACACTCCTAAGGGGTAAAGGTCACGACAAACGTGACGTACGTGGTCTGACGGACCAGCTCAGCCAGTTCGTCCTTCAACTCTGCAACCGCCTTCTGGTCCGAATCCTGAACGGCTCCGGCCAGCTTCGTGTTCTGCTCCAACCGCTGCTCCGCCTGCTTCAGCCGGCGCTCGGCCCCCGCAATGTCCAGAGCGATGTCCTGGCTGTCATCGTCAATCGTAGCGCCCGGAAAGTAGACGGTGGAGTAACGCTCCAGCGCCGCCTCACGGTTGGCAACCGGCACCTTGGCCGTCAACGTACCATTCTCCCCAAGCGTTGCCAGGATATTCTCGGAGCGGATCAGCGCCAGGGTCTCTTCGTGAAGGGTCTCCTTCACCACGATGTTGTAATGATACACCATCTTCGGCTCGGCGGCGACCGACGTGCCCGGATCGGGCGTGGCAGTCACCACGCGAGGGCCGTCAATGACGTCGGTCGGCCCCGGGGCCACCACCGGTGCAGGTGGTTCGCTGATGTTGTTCTCAGGAGGTGGAAGGGTGGTCACATCGGGCTGCCTGACATCCGTGATCTGTACGCCCTTGTCGGGGTCCACAGGATCCACGGCCGGCTGCTGGTCGGTTACGGCCAGTTTGGGCGGCGGCTGATGCGTAAAGTTGCCTACACCGCCGTTCAGACCGCCGGATAGCTGCCCCCATTGGCCATACGTCGAAACCCCGATGGCAAGGGCAGCGGCAGCGGCTGCTGCCGGTGCAGCCCAGCGGCGGACGCCGCGCTGCCACGCCGGAACGGCACGGGTGCGGGGACCGACGGCCACGGGCGGCCCGAGGGCCACCAGGCGTTGATGAAGCTGAGCCTGGAAGGAGACGGGCACCTCCACTTCCTCAAGGGAAGCGACCAGCGCCACGGTCTGGCGGAGGGAGTCCACCTCGTCTGCGCAGGCATGGCAACGCCGGAGGTGCTCCTCCACTCGCAGGAGTTCCCCCGGGGTCAGTTCACCATCCAGATACGCAGAGAGTAGAATGCTCACTCCGTCACAGTTCATGGGTTTTTCCCCTCCTACCGCTGTAGACGACTCTCGGGGCCAAAAGTTCCAGCCGGCCGAACATTTCTTTCAGCGCATGCCGTGCTCGGTTCAGCCGGGACTTTACCGTGCCGAGATTAATCCCCAGCGTATCGGCAATCTCGTTATAGGAATATCCTTGAATATCCCGCATGATCACTACGACACGGAACTCTTCATCCAATGCATTGATCGACTGCTGAACGGCCCGCTGAATCTCCACTCTTTCAAGCGCTTGCTCCGGACTGTCGGAAACGTCGGCAACGGCCAACTGGCGGTCTATTTCGCCATCGTCCACCGACACGGGTTCGTCCAGCGATGTCACCTTGCGGCGCTTACGCCGGCGCAGCTCGTCGAGGCAGGCGTTCTGGGTGATGCGGAGCAGCCACGTCTGAAAGGAGGAGTCACCGCGAAACTCAGGCAGTGACATGTACGCTCGCACGAAGGCTTCCTGGGCCACGTCGCTGGCATCCTCGTGATGGCCGGTCGCCCGGTAGGCAAAGTTGTAAACCTTCCGGTAGTACTGGCTCGTCAACTGCTCAAACGCCTCGGCGTCGCCGCGTTTCGCCCTCTCTACGAGCAGTTCGTCGAGGGACTTCGACACCTGGTTCACTCCTCCCCCATCCTGGGGCATTGTTGGAGACGTAAATGGGGGGCACATTGTTCCATGTTCTCGACAAAGTTCGAGAAAAAATTCAGGGTGTAGACGATTTATGTCGGCATTTTAACGTCACAAAACAAGAGGTCAACACATCAAAGGTATATTGTATATGATGTTGCGAACGACGGCAAGCTGTGTAGGGTACCGTGCGGCTTGAAGGATACGCTGATGCAAGTTGTACGATGTCATAAGGAATTTCAAGCTTGCGGTCGGAAATTCCTTGGGCGATCTGGCAGCCGGATTTTGGAGGCAGGCGCACCTTGCGCAGCACGGTCTGGCTGTGATATCATAATCCACGCAGCAGATGCCGGAGTGGTGGAATGGCAGACGCGCTCGACTCAAAATCGAGTGGGGTAACCCCCCGTGCCGGTTCGAGTCCGGCCTTCGGCACCATAGAAATGAGAGGGGGTCAGACCGACCCCCTCTCAACGCTTTCAGGACTCCGCCACCACCCACAGGCTTTGCAGGCAGGGTTACGGGAGAAAATCCTGTAACCCGTCTCTGTTTATCCTTCTTCGGGTGCAGGAGGGTTTCAACCACCGTCCCGACGAATCCTAATTCCTTGACACTGGCCGTTGAACTGACGGAGGGATATAGAATGAAGCGCATTCTCGTGGCGGAAGATGATATGGACATTGCCCGCCTGGTACAGTTTCAGTTGCAGTTCAGCGGCTACTCGGTGACACTGGCCCCCGACGGCTCGGAGGCCCTGAAAATGGCCCGCAGGGAGCCGCCCGACCTCATTTTGGTCGACTGGATGATGCCGATTATGGACGGTCTGCAGACGGTCAAGGCGCTCAAGGCGGACCCGGCCCTGAGGCACATCCCCGTGATTCTGATGACCGCCCGGGCCCAGGGTCACGACATCCAGGCGGGCATTAACGCCGGAGCCGCTGCCTATTTGGTGAAGCCCTACCCCCTCGAGCAGTTGATCAGCACCATTGGGGAGGTACTGAAATGAAGCCACGCCGCTACCGCTGGGATCAAGGCTGGCGGGTCCGGATGCTCGGCCTGCTTTGCCTGCTTCTGGCGATGCTGATCGCGTTGGGAATCGAACTGGCCGTCTCCTTTAACCATGTCAAGGGCGTGCAGCAGGCAGCGGAGACGACCCGCGGGCACGTCGTGAACATGGAGAGGGTGAGCGGCACCTTTGCCGAAATGATTTCCGCCCTGCGGGGATACCTCCTCGCCGGCCAGGAAGACTTCCTCCAGCCCTACTACTCCTCCATATCGCGCATGGACATGCTTCTGAACGAACTGAACACCGCAGCCTTGGGCGACGCGCAGCAACTCGCCCGGGTCAGGCAGGTCTCCGGGCTGGTCCAAACGTGGCGCAAGGAAGTTGCCGACGTTGAAATTGCTAAGAAGCGAGCCGGGGATCCGACAGCCGGCAAGCTGATTATTGACCGGATCGGCCTCAATTACATTGATGAGATCCGCAGGGGCGCCCAGGCTTATATTGACGGCGAGCAGGCAAAGCTGCAGACCGAAGTAGATAGTGTAAACCGTGCTGCCGTAAACTTTCAGCGTATTACATGGATTAGCGTGGGCGTGGCCGCCATTCTGGCACTGGCGGGCTTTATGGTCTTCGCCCGGAGCATCACCCGGGGCACCGGCGCCCTGGCCGCCGCTGCCGAACGCATCGCAGGCGGCGAGCGCGGCGTCGTGGCCGACGCCGGCCTGGACGGCGAACTGCAGGATGTGGCCGAAGCGTTCAGCGCCATGTCCATGACCCTGGCCGCTCAGGAAGAAGAGCTGCAGGCCCAGCAGGAAGAGCTGATCGCCCAGAATGAGGAACTCCTGGCGCAGCAGGATGAACTGCAGTCCCGGACAGAAGACCTCGAGAAGCAGGAAGAGCGGGTCAGCCGCCTGAACCGCATCGGCGATGCCCTGATCGGTACCCTCGACATAAATCAGGTCTGTTCGTTGATTCTTGACGAGTATTTGGATCTCTACAAAGGCTCAGCCGGCCTCATGCTGGTTGCGGACCAGCACAGCGAGCAAATGGTCGTTCAGACCGAACGTTGGCTCTCACCGCGCTGGCCCGGCACGCGGCTTAAGCCCGCCGGCGCCCTCGCCCGGTGCGTGGAGCGCCAGGAAGCCGTGGTCTCCCGTTACCCGGACGCCGCTCACCGTATTGATAACTGGCAGGGCGCCGCTCCGGTTATGCAAGAAATCTATATTCCTCTGGTCCATGCTAACCGCGTAGTTGGCGTTGCACTGGTGGCTTATTCCGAGACAACTGAAATTCCGCCGGAAGCAGAGGCCCTGCGTAGCAGCGTCGCCCGGCAGGCCGCCGTCGCCCTGGTCGCCGCACTGAGCCATCTGGAAGTCCGCAAGGGCCTGCAGGCGCTGCAGGAGCAAGCCGCTCAAGTCGAGGAGCTCAACGCCCAGCTTGAGGAGGAACGGGACCGGGCCTCCGCCCAGCTGGATATCTACCTGTCCATCGTCTCAACCATGCGTCCCGGCGCCTGGCTTACGGACACCGCGGGCAACCTGCTGGTGGTCAATGCCACGTTCCAGGAGTTTTTCGGCGACGTACCCGAAGGCGCTAACCTGGAAACGGTCTTGCTCCGGATGGGCAAGCAGCTCCCGCCCGGCGACCCCTTCGTGGGCGGCGTCCGCTCACTGGTGCAGTCGGTCGACCGGACCGGCGGCGGTACGATTCAGCTGACCAACGGCTACGTCCTGCAGTGGTCCTCCGCTCCGGTCGGTCGCGGCAACGTGCTGGTGGGCCGCCTGTTCACCTTCCAGGATGTCACCGAGCTGGCCAAGCTGGACCGCCTCAAGTCCGAATTCGTCAATACGGTCTCTCATGAACTGCGGACCCCCCTCACTTCCATCATGGGCTACCTCAGCCTCGTGATGAACGAACAGGTGGGCGGACTGGAACCCCAGCAAAAGGAGTTCCTGACGGTCGTCAAACGCAACACCGACCGGCTGTCCAACCTGATCAACGACCTGCTTGACGTCCAGCGGATCGAAGCCGGACGGATGCCCCTGCAGTGCCGCCCCGTACAGCTGGCCGACGTGGTCACGCATGTGGCGGAGACCTTCCGGGTCCAGGCAGAGCAGAAAGGGCTGGGGTTCTCGGTCCAGGTGGAGCCGAACCTGCCGCTCATCTCGGCCGACCCCGACCGCCTCACCCAGATCGCATCCAACCTGGTGAGCAACGCCGTCAAGTACACCAAAGAAGGCAGCGTCAAGGTCATCGTCAACCAGGACCACGCGTCGGTGCAGTTGATCGTGGAAGATACCGGCGTCGGCATTCCGCCCGCCGAGCAGAAGCGGGTCTTTGAAAAGTTCTTCCGCGGCGAGAACAAGTACGCCCGCGAAGCGGGCGGCACGGGCCTTGGACTCTCTATCGTAAAGATGCTCGTTGAAGAGCACGGCGGATACATTAAAGTGGAAAGCGAACTCGACAAGGGCTCGCGGTTCACCGCCAGCTTCCCGCTGGTGCTCGACGCCCCCGGAGCCGACTGATATGCCCGACACCACGACATGTGTTGCCTGCGGCACCGCGCTGACGGGCAAGAAGACACTGTGGGAGTATAATGGTCAGTCTCTGTGGCTTTGCTCCCAGTGTGCCGCCCTACCGATGGATCGGCGCCACGCCATGCTGGGGCGGGTGATCCGCCGGATTGACCAGGAGGCAAAGGAGCGGGCCGCAGCCCAGGTGCGGTACCGGAAGGACATCCGGGAAGACCAGATTGAGCCCTTGCTGGTTCACGCCTTCCTAGATTTGATCGGCGAACGCAAGGCGGCGGGGAAGCGAGAACTGGCTGCGACCATGGAGACGATTGCGTCGTGGCTGTCTGACCGGACCCGGCTTCCTGTCAGGGCGCAGCATGTCCAGTACCTGACGCTTGCTCTGCGGGACGGTCTGATCATTTCGGTCGGGGGTGGCGGAATCGGCAGACCGAACACCTACGACACCCGCGAAGCCGAGATGGGCCTGGACGCCTTCTGGGACCAGGTCGATGCGTTCCTGACGGTGTGGAAGCTGCCCAACCGCATGTCGCTTCTGCAGGAGCTATGAGCCAAAAGTCCCGTGCAGTCATGATGCTGCTCGGGACTTTTGTCCTATTTGGGTATAGCGTATCGGGTGAATTTTATGTATACTCAATGATGCTGTATTCAGTCATGTCATCGTCGGTAGGGAGGAATCACTTCCGTGTGTAGATGGCGCCATGCTGCACTGCTGCTACTGATTCCCCTGCTTGTTGCGGTCGTCGCGTCGCCAGTCGTTGCGGCACCTGGCAAGGGCGTACCGAAGACCAATGAGGACCACTCTTCCTGGCTGGTAATGGATCCGGTTCCTGAAAGCACCGAGGCCGAAAGTGTCGTCCTTTCCGGCAAAGTGGCCGGGAACTTCGACATGATGGTCGCAAATGGGTCCTTTATCAAAGAGTTCGAGGCAAAGGGTCATTTCTCTGTAGAAGTCCCTCTTTTTCCAGGTGAAAACCGCATTCAGATCACTGGGTCCAACCCTGCAAAACGCCTTCTAAATTATGAATGCCTGATTACAACTCCAATGTCCGAAGCACAACAACCGACCGAACTATTGGTAGAAGTGGGTCAAAACACCCTGGTTGCCAACGGCCTGAGCACGATGGTCATTCGCGCCTTGGTGCTGGATGCCAATGGTGATACCGTTCCCGGCTACAATCTGCCAATTACGATGGAGTCCGATAACCTTGCCGCTGTGACTGTGCTGCATGACGCCGTCGTTCCCCAGGGTGGCATCGCCGTCTTTACACTAGAGGCCGGCTTTGTACCTGAGCCGTCCACCATCACGGTTACCGCACCCGGAGTTGGCGACTTTGCTTTCACGGTTGCTCCCGCACCGCAGGTCGCCGGCAGTCTGACCATGGAGACTTCTTCAGCAACCCTCCCGGTGGGAGACCCCTCGCCGGCTGAGTTGTCCTTGCACCTCAGGGATGCCGCCGGTCAGTACATTGTCGTCCTGACGTCGCCGCTGCGGGTCCAGTTGACCGTCAGTAACCCGGAGGTAGCCTCCTTCGAAAGCGGAGCGATGATCGAGTTCACCATGACCACGCCAACGCTGACAATTCCCGTTTACTCCGGAGAGGTACCGGGAACTGCACGTGTCTCGGGGGCTGCCGTCCGTAACGACGGTGCGTCAGTTCCGGTCGAACCGATTACCTTCATGACCATAGCGACACCGTAACCTTGCGGCATGGATCCGCCAAGGCCAAAGGGCGGTTCTCCAGTTGGAGAGCCGCCCTTTTGTGTATCAGTCACCCGCATTTCTCTGGTGGACTTGGAGCCGGTAGCATGTACTCCCATCCACCAGGTAACAAGTGTCACCTACTTGGACAACCGGCCGATCCGTACGAAGATGGATGCTGACGAGTTGGGCAACGCTCTGGACATCAACCAGCGCAGCGCCGTCAGGCACATCAAAGGACCTGGCGACGATGAGAGAACTGCCCAGGCGGGTGAGATCGGCACTCTGGGCCATCCGCCCCTTGACCCACTTGACAATCAGCACGCCACCCAAGACCAGGGCCAGCAATGTGAGGGCGACGATCGATCCGGTTCTGACCAGACTGAGGGAAATGGCCTGCCCGAAGATCCGGACCGTGAGGGGAGTGACGCGAGTGGCGGTAAAGGTCTTGCTGTCGTCGACCGTCTTCGGTTCATCGATCTCGATAGCCACTTTGATACCTCGAATACCAATGACGTACTCGGGAGTTAAAATCGCGGAGACCGGCTCCGGCTGCCCTTCCACGTCGATTTTGATCACCGGACGGATCCTGAGGTCCACCTGATCGTGTCCGAGCCCAAGCCTCTGCGCCTTTGTGTCAAGCTCCTGCAAGATCTCCCGGATCGGGATCGTAAAAACGAGATCATTCAGCACCAGTTCCGTGCCGGTGATTGAGATGCTCTTTGGCTCCTGCAGGGGGTATGGTCGCTGCCACAGGTTGGCAGCGACCAGCAGGCCGTCCACCCGGTAACTAGCATTGATCGTTGCGGGCCGGTCCGCCGTAAACCGGTACGGAAGCCTGACGGTAATGCTATCGGTTAGCTGTGACAGCAACACCCTGCGATAGACTGGCGGTTCAACAGCGGCACGGGTCTTCAAGAGTTCTTCGGCACTGACCGTCTCGCCAGCATAGATGTCACCCTGCGTCACTCGCGCTGTAAAGTCGAAATTGAGCTCCTGCGTGTAGGCGAACCAGGTTTCCTGTGTTCGTGCTTCGGCAGGGAGTGCGCTAACCCGTACAATCCCGCCGAGAGAAAGGGCCAGACCGATCGCAATAAGTATGAACCCCCCGAATGAGCGCCGCCTCGCCCGACTGCGCGCTGGGCTCGAGTAGATCAACTGGTTCACGGGAAAACCTCCCTACCCGCGGCGGGCGATCAAGTCTAGAGCGAGTTTCATGTGGTGCATTTCGGTCCACACCCGGTCATCCGACGCGGCGACCAGAACAATGACGAGAACGGGGACCAGGCTGACCATAAAGATCGGCAAGTGCCAATCAGTGGCAGAAAGTGCCCGGATTACATCAAGGGGCAGGAAGGGAAGGTAGACCGCCTGCTTCAGGCGCACCTCATGATTTCCAAGCGATCGTGCGGTAATCGATAGGGCCACCTGTCGTTCGGAACCAGGCCAGAGGAGAAACCATTCTGAGTCCCACACGGCGTCCTGATCGTCCGACCCCAGTCCGACCACCAGAGGCAGCGGCGAAGGATTCTTAAAGGTGATATTCTCACTCTTGGTCTGCGTAAGGTAGTACAGGTCCTTCAGCCGAATGTTCGTGCTCTTGCTCTCGACCACCCGATATTTTGTGACCTGCTCGCTCCCAAGCGTCCACTGGGTCGCCGCCGTAATGACGTAGGTGGCTAGCACAAGCCCAATATATAGACCAAGCGTTACCCTCGGGGAAGGGCGCTTTTGGGCCAGCCGCCCAATCCGGAAGCTTCCACGAACGACCCTTAGGCCCGCCCGCGCGTCGGAGGCAATCAAGTACATGCCAAAAATCAGTGCGACGCCGGCGACCAGGGGGTTGGAAAGGGGACTGCGTTCAAGACTGAGCAGACCGACCCGCGGGATGCGAAGCGCCTTGGTGCCGATCTGAGGCACGGTGCCGACCACGTCGTCCGGAAAGACCCGGTATGGGTCGTTTTGGCGGTTTGCATCGCCACGTGTAGCGAACCCCAGCTCATTGTCTCCGGCCACAATCCGGTGGACAATCCAGTTGGTGTCCTTCTCTGTCCGGAAGACGATGATGTCATGCAATTCAAGCGTTCCGCCAAAGTAGGGAACCACGGGAATCATGTCGCCCGGGTTCAGAACCGGGACCATGGAACCGGTTGGTACGGCTGCCAAGAGGACTGGGCGGCCAGAGAGACCGCCCAGAATGATGGCCACGCTGCCGGCCACCAGCAGCCATATGATGGTGTTGATGACACGGCTGATCATAGATCATCAAGGCGTGCTTCTGGCGGCCGTGATGACAAAGTCCAGCTCGGGATCCACCGAAACATCATGATCCTTGGTTAGCTCAATCGTCATCTTCACGCCCACTTCTCCCGTTGGGACCACGTCACTAAGGCTGTCACCCGACGCGACCGCGAAGCTGACCTTGGCGGTGTAGCCCGACTGCTGCGGGTGGTAGACGTCGGCGGGCAGCGTGATATCTACTGTGTCGCCAGAGTTGTTAACAATTTCGAAGGCTTTCTCGAACACATACGTGGATCCAGGCTGTAGCCCCGTGTCAACAGTAAGCATGGCGTAGCCGCTGGTGGTATCATCTACGCCGATGTCACCGTCCTGCGCCCCGTCAGTATCCGCCGCGATCGCGATGAGTGCCGATCCACTTCCGACAACGGATACAGTGAATGTACTTGTGATATCCGCTTGCTGTAGGGCCAAGGCATTGATGATAACTGCAAGAGCAACCAACACAACTGCGAGTCCCAGAAGACGGCTCTTCATTCCAATTTCCTCCACTTCAAAAGTTGCGTGCCGAAAAAAGGACTATCGCTTGCCCTCCACCCAAACGTCGAAGGAAGCAGATCCAACACCCGACTCACTCGTGGAAATACGCCACCAGAAATCAACCAGGACCTGCGTTCCGGCGGTCACGGTCGGACGGCAACTAACCCTGGCACCCCCGGTGCCGGCCACTTTCCACCCATCCGTCCCGATTTCCCCGGCCGTTCGAATGTAAACCGCATCCAAATCCGCTGCGTTCCCCGCTGGAACATAGACTGAAATACACTGCGTGTCCATGCTGTTGTTGGTGATCTTAAATAAACCTTTATACTTGATTAAGTCCTTGTAGGCCGCGCCCGCACGGTTTGCTGCAAAGGCGTATCCCGAACCGGAGCCGTACCCACGGGTGAAATCAAGTACCAGGGCTCCGGTAGTGCCGGACACATAGGCAGTGGACGCCGCGTTGCCGTCGCCGGTGCCGGGGGTCAGGGCGAGCAGCGCACTACCCGTCGTGGTAACGGTCACAGTCTGGCCGCTTGTGACCTGGGCTGACTCCAAGGCCAGCGTACTTGTCAGGGTCAGCACCGCCGCCAGGAACATCGCAAGTGCGACCATCAGACGCATTTTCCGTCTCTCCTTACGGGCAACTCCAACCAATTCCCTGGTTCTTGACCTTTACCGTGACCGTGACCGGGAAGTTAACCTCGACATAGAAGTCCGTAGTTGTCAGCGGGCTCTTGCCTCTGAACACGACGGTCCCGGTTGTGTCTTGGTCTACCTGGCGCGCCCGTACGGAAGCGGACCGGCAAAGCGCCAAGCCCGTGTCGGTAGATCGCAAAGTAACGGGACTGGGGGTGGATACGGAAAGGATTAGCGGGTTGGCTGGGTCGGCCAGTTCCCACTCAAGGTCAATCGGAGCGTTGTAATTGGTCCAGCACCGGAATGCCCCGGAAAGGGGGCTGCCGCGGCGGACGATAATTGGTTGGGACGTGCAGACTACCAGTTGGTTTGTGCTGCTGATCGCTGTCACAGCGTATGTGCTCTGTTCGGTGGAATTCCCTTTGACGTATCCCTCGCTCAACGCCAATGTGTTCTGCAGGTAGGGCATCAGGCCGATGCCACCGAGGATCACCAGGAGCAGAGCGAGCCACTTTCGCGTCACGGTCCCGCCCTCCTGTTCGAACCGCAAAAACTGTCGAAGGCGTAATAAATGGATAGAATGATACCAAAAATATTATACGTCAGTACTAAATCAATGTCTAGCTTGGAACAATGGCCCATCTGGCGGAAAACAAGGGACTATCGTCCCGTTTGGACGGTTACTGACGATGATTACACATACCAATAGACAATTCTAGCATCTTAGGTAGAACCCTTCACACTAATTGTCGAAGTGTGGGTCACAATTATTTAGGGCTACTTTGCCGTTGAGGGAAATTTAGTCTTCCTTAGCAAACGCCGTCTACAAAAAGAAGAGGACCCCCAAGGGGTCCTCTCCGTGTGATTAGCTGCTCTTGCTCGGGATCTTCGGAATCAGCCAGCCCAGGAACGCCTGCTCCGACCGGGTCTGCATGTACAGAAGCCCCGGGCCGGTGAACTCGCACACCAGTCCTTCGCCGCTGGCGAGGGTGTTCCACAGCCCCGTCGCCGCCTTCTTGACCTGGAACGCCATGCCGTCGGAAAATGCCACGACATGCCCCGTATCCACCACGTACCGCTCGCCCGGCCCGAGCTGTTTCCAGTGCAGGGCGCCGTACGTGTTGAAGATCAGCGGGCCATGCCCCTGGATTCTCAGCAGAAAGAGCCCGCCGCCGCCGAAGAAGCCCCGCGATCCGCCCCACTTGCTGTCAATGGACAGATTCCCTGACCCGGCCAGGTAGGCGCCGGACTTGAGGTACATGACATGCCCCTGCAGTTCCAGTACCGTCACATCGCCGGGCAGGGAAGGCGCCAGTGTCAATTCGCCCGGTCCGCCCTCGGCCCGGTACTTGCTGGTGAAGAACGACTCGCCGCCCAGGACCGACCGGCCCAGGGCGCCCAGGAAGCCGCCCTTCATCTCCGTCTGCAGCGTCATGTTGGGGCTCATGGAGACCATCGCTCCGGATTCGGCATGGACCTCCTCGCCGGGGTCGACCGTCACAACGGCCAGCGAGTAGCTGGGCTGATACAGCACATCAACTTTCACGGATTCCTTCCCCCTCTCTTCCTGCGAGGTGTTATCTCCCGCAGGCCGAAACTCCTGCAATCTATGTAAAAACTACACGGGAAAGGCAGAACACCCCTCCACCTAACGCATAGGCGGAGGGGCGGTCAGCGGCCAGTGGCTACAGCATCCGGAGTTCATCGGACCATACTTTGGGGGGAGCCTTCTGGACAATCTGGCGGGCCGCTTCCAGATATGCTTTCGAGGCCGGATGGTCTTCCTTGTCGGCCACGATAGGATCGCCGACGTCTGAGCCGAGCCGCACGTCGCCCACCAGAGGAACGCGCGCCAGCACGTCGGTCCCGAGGTTGGCCGCCAGCGCCTGGGCACCGCCCTTGCCGAAGATCTCATGCTTCTTGTCACAGTTGTCGCAGATGAAGTACGCCATGTTTTCCACAATTCCCAGAACCCGCTGGTGGGTCTTCTGGGCCATGGTGCCCACGCGGGTGGCGACGTTCGCGGCGGCAGCCTGCGGCGTGGTGACGAGGACGAGGTCGGTGTTGGGCAACATCTGCGCGATGGACAGGGCCACATCGCCGGTGCCGGGGGGCAGGTCGATTAGCAGGTAGTCAATCTTCCCCCACTGCACATTTGTAAGGAACTGCTCGATCATCTTGCCGAGCATGGGGCCGCGCCAGATGATCGCCTGATCCTCGGGCACGAGGGAGCCGGCGGAGATGAACCGCACACCGTGCGCCCAGACTGGCAACAGGGTGGACTCGTCAAGCTGCTCGGGGCGGGCCATGTTGCCCATCATGCGGGGAATCGAGAAGCCGTATATGTCAGCGTCGATAATGCCGACTTCATGGCCGAGCTTCTTGAGCGCAACGGCCAGGTTGACGGTGGTCGTCGACTTGCCGACACCGCCCTTGCCGGAAGCGATGCCAATGATGGTCGTCCGGCTGGCCAGTTCTACGGTGGTCTGAGCCTGCGGATTGGCCTGCGCCGGGCCGCCGCCGCGCAGCTTCGCAGCTACGGCAGCCTTTTCCGCATCGGTCATGGCGCCAAAATGCGTGGTCACCTTCTCCACGCCGGGAATCTTTTTCAGGGCCGCTTCGACATCCTGCTCGAATTTGAACTTGAGGGGGCAGCCCTTGACAGTGAGGTTAATCGTAACGGTGACATGGCCACCGTCAATGCCGATATCCTTAACCATGTCAAGCTCGACGACGTCCCGATGCAACTCCGGATCGTTGACGGATTTGAGAGCTTCCAAAACCTGCTCGCGGGTTACGGCCATTCTGCTGTTCCTCCCGAGGCCCGTGTAAGGGCGGCATACTATTTAGTCTGTCCCGTTCATTATTGACCAATCTAGACCCTGCGGTAGTGACGGCGGTCACACACTTCCTGTAACTTCAGACGTCCCCGCGCAGGGGGCGAGTACGGCTGCGAATGCACCAAAAGGCGGTGAGGATAGACGAAAGTCCCGAACCGGTGGGTGTTCGGGACTTCCATGACTTTACAGATGTACGCGCAGCCCTTCGTACAGGTCGGGCGCCGCCTTTGGCAGCGCAACAGGCCGCCCGCCTGCGACGAACCCATGGACGGTGTAGCCTTCGCATAGCAGGTCGGCATCCCGCATGATTCGGTAGCCGAACTTGACTTTCGCCGCGCTCAGCTCGGCCACGGTCGTCTCCACGGTCAACACTTCATCGTAGCGGCCTGATGCTTTGTAATGGAGGTGAGCCTCAATGACGGGCACAAAAATGCCCCGCTTCTCAAACTCGGTATACGGAATCCCGACTTCCCGCATGAAGTCGCCCCGTCCCACTTCGAACCAGACCAGGTAGTTGGCGTGATAGACGACGCCCATGGCATCGGTGTCGGCGTAGCGGACGCGAATGGTTGATAGGACTTTGGCCATGGCTAGCGCACCGTCGCCTTGCCACGCAGGACGATGCCGTGCTGTACGTCCAGCGTGACAATCGTCCCGTCCATGATGCGGTTCGTGGCGCCCTTGGCGCCGACGATGACGGGTTTGCCCAGCGAGAGCCCGACCACCGCCGCATGCGACGTCAGGCCGCCTTCCTCCGTAATGATGCCGCCGCACCTTTCCATGGCCGGAATAGACTCGATGTCGGTGGACCGGGTGACCAGAATGTCGCCGTCCAGTACCTCGCCCAGGTCGGCTTCGCTGAAGACGACCCGGACCCGGCCTGTCACCGGAGTCCGGCCGATGCCGGTGCCCTTGACCAGGATATCGGCCACGGTATGGACCTTGATCAGGTTGGTGGAGCCCTGCACCCCAACGGGGATGCCGCCCGTGATCACCACCAGGTCACCGTTCTTGACGATGCCGGACTCCAGGGCGCCTTCCACGGCCCGGTCAATCAAGGAGTCCGTGTCGTGCGATTCGTCCTTGATGACGGTGGTGACGCCCCAGACCAACTGCAGCTTGCGCGCCACGGCCCGGTCGGACGTGACGGCGATAATGGGGCAGGACGGCCGGAACTTCGAGACCATGCGGGCGGTGAAACCGGACCGGGTGGCCGACACGATGGCCGCAGCGCCCAGGTCGGCGGCGGTGGTAACGGTGGCGTGAGAGATCGCCTCGGTGACCGTATCGAGATGCCCTGCGCGGCGCTTTTTGCTGAGGATACCCTCGTAGTCGAGGGCGTTCTCGGTCCGCTGGGCGATGGTATGCATGGTTTTGACGGCCTCAACGGGGTACTGTCCAGCGGCGGTCTCGCCGGAGAGCATAATGGCGTCCGTGCCGTCCATGATGGCGTTGGCCACATCGGAGGCTTCAGCCCGGGTGGGCCGGGGTTTGGTCACCATCGACTCGAGCATCTGGGTGGCGGTAATGACCGGCTTACCCATCAGATTGCAGCGCTCAATCATCCACTTTTGCATGAGGGGAACTTCTTCGGTTGGCACTTCGACGCCCAGGTCGCCGCGGGCGACCATCAGGCCGTCGGATACCTGCAGGATCGATTCCAGCTCGTCGAACCCTTCCTGGCTCTCAACTTTGGAGATGATGTGCTGATGGCCGCCGGCTTCTTCAATGACCCGCCGGATTTCCAGCACATCGCCCGCTTTGCGGATGAAGGAGCCGGCGATGAAATCCACGTTGTGCCGCACACCAAACCGGATATCAGCAATATCCTTGTCGGCCAGTGGGGGCAGACTGACTTTGACACCGGGCAGGTTGATTTTCTTGCGGTCGGAGAGGGGCCCGCCAACGATGACTTTGGTTTTGATTTCGGTCTCGGTCACGTCGAAAGCCTGTAAGGTGATGTTGCCATCGTCCAGGAGCAGGTAGCCGCCGGGCGGCACATCCTTCGTAATGTCCGGGTACTGCACCCAGACTCTCTGTTGGTTGCCGACCGTCTGCACGGTGGTCAACGTGAAGGGGTCGCCCTCTTTCAAGGCGATTTTCCCGTTCTCAAATGTGCCGATGCGGATCTCGGGCCCCTTGAGGTCGATCATGATCGCGACCGGACGGCCGACGCCCCGGCCCACTTCCCGAATCAACTCAATGCGCCGCTGGTGCTCCTCCTGGGTGCCGTGGCTGAAGTTGAGACGGAAAACGTTAACCCCCGCCTGCAGCAGCTTGACCAGGACTTCCGGCTTGTCACTGGCCGGCCCTACCGTCGCCACGATCTTCGTCCTGCGCATACCTTTCGTACCCCTTTGCTTACACTCTAAATCGACAACGTCTCAGCCAGGTCTACCAGTTCCCGGGAGACACCCTTGCTTTTATCGAACACGTTCTCCAGAGGCTGCGTAACGAGTTCACCCGCCAGTACGCCGACGAAGAGTCCGCCCTGGCCTTCATACAATAGCTCGGCCGCTTTCGCACCGAGACGGCTGGCGAGCATGGCGTCAATCGCCGTCGGCGAGCCCCCGCGCTGAATGTGGCCCAGCACCGTCACCCTGGTGTCGAAACCGGTCGCTTTCATGATCTCCTCACCAATCTTGAACCCGCTGCCGACGCCTTCGGCCACCACAATCAATGAATGCCGCTTGCCCCGCTCTGCGCCACGCTGAAGCCGGGTAACCACTTCGTCCATGCTGACCCGGTTTTCCGGGATCAGAATCGACTCGGCGCCACCGGCGAGACCGGCGGCCAGGGCGATCCAGCCACTGTCGCGGCCCATCACTTCCAGCACAAAGGTCCGGTCGTGAGAGGTGGCGGTGTCGCGAATTTTGCGCATGGCGTCCAGGCAGGTGTTGACGGCGGTGTCGAAACCAATGGTTTTGTCAGTGCCGTAGATGTCGTTGTCGATCGTGCCAGGAACGCCGATGCACGGCAGCCCCTGGTTGGTCAGTTTGTGGGCACCCTTGAACGAGCCGTCGCCGCCGATAACGACCAGACCCTCCATGCCGGCGGACCGGGCCTGCGCCAGGGCCTCCGCCTGGCCGGCGGGCTCCTTCATGCGCTCGCTGCGGGCCGTCTGCAAGATGGTGCCGCCCCGGGTGATGATATCACCGACCGAACTTACCGTGAGCGGAACAAAATCGCCGGAAATGAGTCCGGCGTAGCCCCGCCGGACTCCGATAACCTCCATGCCCAGCGTGATCGCCCTGCGGGTGACAGCGCGAATCGCTGCGTTCATACCCGGCGCGTCGCCGCCGGATGTCAAAACACCGATCTTCTTTAACACTTGCGTCGACTCCTAACTACAGTGGTTACTTCTTAAAACGAGTGCGCCCCAATGCCTCGTTCAAAATCTCGTGTGCTTCCCGCGCTTCCCCCTGAGGAACGAGGAGTTCCACGTGGGTGTTCCCGCCGTTGGTGGAGACACCGGTGGCCCTCAGGCTGACCAGGATGCCCTCCCGTGAGAGCGCGTCTCTTAACTGCTCAGCCGCCTGTTTGTTCGGAGCGATGTAAATGACCTGCCACACGTACCATCGCCTCCTTCGCAGTGATGCCCCTATGTCGCCGTCTTAGTATGCGCCCACGCCACCAGTGCGAGCCCTGACCCAGAATGTCGGGTATTTCGTCGTCAGGTACCGCCGTTTCCTTCCGCCTGGCAAAACTTTGTTAGAGAGATATACAGAAGCACCCCCTCGGGAAGAATCTGGAAAACCCTTGAGCTAAGTGTATTATAGACTGGAATCTTTTTCAAGAGGTGGAGCCGCGCAAGGTCACCTCCACGTATGAGCAGGAAGCGGGAGGAGCATACCGAATCTGAATCACGCATGTGCTATGTTTGGAGTTCCGGGATTATGTTGCAAGCGAGGTGCTCACGTTGTCTGACCTGCTCACGCGCATGGAAGAGGCACGGGCGGCGGTTGCGGCGCGTACGGCCGTGTCGCCTTCCGTCGGCCTCATTTTGGGCTCGGGCCTTGGCGATCTGGCCGATCAGATTGAGGGGGCTGTCCGAATTCCGTACGGGGAGATTCCGCATTTTCCCGTCAGCACCGTGTCCGGGCATGCCGGGCAGTTGGTGATCGGTACCCTGCGGGGGCAGCAGGTGGTCGCCATGCAGGGCCGGGTTCATTATTACGAAGGGTACACCATGCAGCAGGTGACTTTCCCCACCCGTGTGCTCAAAGCGCTCGGGTGCGAAACGCTCGTCGTGACCTGCGCTTGCGGCGGGCTGAATCCGGAGTTTGCCGCCGGGGATTTGATGCTGATCGTCGACCATATCAACATGATGGGTGAGGATCCTCTGCGCGGGCCGAATGAGGATCGCCTGGGGCCGCGGTTCCCGGCCATGGTGGGCGCCTATACGCCGGCCCTGCGGGCATTGGCGGCCGAAGTAGCCGCCGGCCTGGGCTTTGTGCTGCGCACGGGCGTTTACTCCCCCATCTCCGGGCCGTGCTATAACACCAGCGCCGAGCTGCGGATGCTCCGGGCTCTGGGCAGCGACGCCGTGGGCATGTCGACGGTGCCGGAAGTGGTGACTGCCGCCCACATGGGCATGCAGGTGCTGGGCATTGCATGTATCAGCGACATGGCCTTGCCGGATGCGCCGATTCACCTGACCCATGAGCAGGTGGTGGAGACGGCGAACCGGACCAAGCCACGGTTCCAAAAGTTGATCAAGGGCGTGGTGGAGAAGCTCTAAGCATTTTGGAGGCATTCTTACTGCCTCCGCGGTTAATGTGTCTTCTTCCCTCCGAGCAAAACTTCTGCCAGCAGCAGGAGTTCCTCTAGACCGGGACGAAAACGTTTTCGGAAAAGAGCTGATTGAACGGGCTATAGGGCCGTCGTTGACGCCTCGGGCGTGTTTCAGCGCGCTGACTTCCGGAAACGTTTCCGCAGACTAGACGGGAGGGATCTACATGATCGCAATGCAATCACGCCGCCAGTTCCTACGGCTGGCTGGAACCGCCGCTGCGGCTATGGCCGCCGGGGGGCTGTTTCACGGGTGCTCACGGCCGGCGCTCAAGGCGGATGGTCCGGCGGCCGCCCCCGCTCCCCTCACCTTCCCTGAGGGCTTCCTGTGGGGAGCCGCCACGTCCGCCTATCAAGTGGAAGGCGCCTGGAACGAAGACGGCAAGGGCGAATCGATCTGGGACCGGTTCAGCCATACGCCCGGCCGGATTGCCGACGGCTCCAGCGGCGATGTCGCCTGTGACCACTACCACCGCTGGGAGCAGGACCTCGACCTGATCACCGCTCTTGGCTTGACGGCGTACCGGTTCTCCATCGCCTGGACCCGCATTCAGCCCGCCGGCACCGGCGCCGTCAACCCGAAGGGGCTCGACTTTTATAAGCGGCTGATTGAGGGCATGCACACGCGGGGGATCACACCAAGCGCCACACTCTACCACTGGGACCTGCCCCAGGCGCTGATGGACCAGGGCGGGTGGCAGAACCGGGACACGGCGGAGAGGTTCGCCGAGTATGGCGACATCGTCTTCCGGGCTCTGGGTGACCAGGTGCCGTTCTGGTGCACCATCAACGAGCCGGCGGAAGTCGCCTTCTGCGGCCATCTCTGGGGAGTCCATCCGCCGGCGGTGCAAGACTGGAAGCAGACGCTCCGGGCGGCGCACAACACCATGCTGGCCCACGGCCAGGCGGTGCGGGCGTTCCGGGCTGCGGCGCCCCGAGGAGCAGCGATTGGCATCGTCCTTGACATGTGGCCCATCTACCCTCGCTCGAAGAGTGCGGCCGATGTTGCCGCCGCCCGGCGCCGGAACGGCATGCAGAACCGCTGGTTTGCCGACGCCGTCTTCAAAGGCGCCTACCCCGCCGATATGCTGGCGGAGTACCGGAAGCGGTACGACCCCATGGATTACGTCCGCCCGGATGATGCGGCGGTCATCGGGGAGAAGATTGACTGGCTGGGCCTCAATTACTACCACCCCGAGACGGCCTTTGAAGCCCGCAGTCCGTTCCTGGATTTTGGCACGGTCGACGCCAAAGAGCCGATGACGACGATGAAGTGGGAGGTCTATCCCCAGGGCCTCTATGACGTGCTGACGCGCATGAAGCAGGACTGGGGCGATATTCCCCTGTACATAACGGAAAATGGTGCAGCCTACAACGATGCGGTCAGCGAGGCCGGTGAAGTGGCTGATCCGAAGCGGGTCGAGTATTACCGCGGGCACCTTGCCGCCTGCCACAAGGCGATCAGCGACGGGGTAAATCTGAAGGGCTATTTCGCCTGGAGCTTCCTGGACAACTTCGAATGGAGCCTCGGCTACACGCAGAAGTTCGGCATCGTCCACGTTGACACGAAGACGCAGAAACGGACGCCCAAGCAGAGCGCCCGCTTCCTGCAGGATGTAGCCAGGACCAACCGGCTCCCGGCGGCACCGCACTAGGCTAGCGACGCCAGGCCATCATCTGCTCGGCCTCCTGCCGGTACGTCGCCACCTGAGCTGCCTGTTCCGCCTCTGTCCAGCCCAGATGGGCGCCCATGGCCGCAGCGGCAGCCGGAGCGGCGTCCAGTCCGTGGTCCCGGCTGAAGAGCAGCTGAGCAGTCCGCCGGTGAAGCGCATCGGTCAGGGTGGCGGCGAATTCGTGCTCCGCGGCATAGGCAGCCTCGGCGGCCAGCATGGGAACCCGTCCACCCAAGAAGTCCGGGGGCAAGTACTTGAGCACCTCTTCCGTCTGGGCGCCGTGGCGCGACCATAGCTCAAGCACCTCGGCGGCCCCGAGCCCATACTCGCGTCCGAGGGCCCCGGCCTCGGCAGCACCGGGCGCCGGGGCGGCACCGGCCAGCACCAGCTGAACGTCGTGCTGCGGCGCCCCGGGCAGCACCTGGCGGACGATGGAGCGTGCCATGGCCTGGAACGCCGTCAGCTTGCCGCCGGCCACGGAAAAGAGACCCGAACGCGACCTGTGCAGCTTGTAGTCCCGGGAGACCTGGCTCGGGCCGGCCGTCTCTGACGTGGCAGCCAGCGACCGCAGACCTGCCCAGGTCGACACGACATCCATTTCCGTCAGGCGGGCGGTCGGGAAGATCAGGTTGGCCGCATCCAGTATGTAGGCCACGTCTGCCCGGTCGCAGCGGACGGCGCCCGGGTCATCTTTGCAGTCGGTGTCCGTGGTGCCCAGGTAGGTAAAGCCGTCGCGGGGGACGGCGAACATCATGCGCCGGTCGGTGCCGTGCATGACAACCGGGCGCTGGATGGGCAGCCGCCCGTGCGGCACGGTCAGGTGGGCGCCCTTGGTGGGCCGCAGCACCGGACGGCAGCCCGGTTCATCCAACTGGCGAATCTGGTCCGCCCAGGGGCCGGCGGCGTTCAGAATCGCACCGGCTCTAAACGTGCAAGTCTCACCCGTCAGCTGATCTGCCGCCTCGACGCCCTCTGTGCGCCCGGCCTCATCGTAAAGGAAGCGGGCCACCGCAGTGTAGTTGAGCAGAACCGCCCCCGCCTGAGCGGCCGCTTTTGCAACTTCGATGGTCAGGCGGGCATCGTCGGTCAGGCAGTCGGCGTACAGCGCTCCGCCCGTCAAGCCCTCCGCCCGGATCAGGGGCTCCTCTTCACAAAGGGCGCGGGGTCCCAGTACCTGATGCTTGAGCAAGTTCTGCGCGCCGGCAAACAGGTCGTAGAGAATCAGCCCGCACCGGAGCAGGAAGAGCGGGTCCGGGTCGCCCGGGTGGACCGGATACACAAACCGCACCGGATGCACCAGATGCGGAGCCGCTGCGATCAGATTCTGCCGCTCGTGGACCCCTTCACGGACGAGCCTGAAATCCGCATGCTTCAGGTAGCGGATGCCCCCGTGGATTAGCTTGGTCGAACGGCTGCTGGTGCCGAACGCGAAGTCCCGGCTTTCCAGGAGCAGCACGCGGGCGCCCCGCGCCGCCGCCTCATAGGCCACGCCGCACCCGGTAATTCCGCCGCCGATGATCAACAGATCGTATCGGGTCACTTCGCTGCATCGGGCCTGCATGGCTGCACGACTGCTCATGTAGGCGGCCCCCCCACCCTCTTTAGTAAAAACCAAAACCCGCCCGGCGGTGCTGTGCAAGACAGCATCGCTGGGCGGGACTCTCCCTTACTCCGTCCCGAGATTCGGTTGATAACCACATTAGCACGTATCTATGCCCCGTGCAACAAAAGGATGCGCTTTTCCGGCTGCCGCCCGGCCGGCCTGCTGCAACAGGCGGCCGCAGCGTTCAGCGTCCGCCGCCGGGCGCCGCAGGAAGCCATTTTGCCCGGCAGCCACCTGCAAAGCGAAGGAGAGCTGACTAGCCTTCACTGCCGGCCACCTCCCGGTCAGATCCGAAAGGGTCCGCCAGCAGGTCTACCAGCCACTGTGTCGACCGGATGACGTAGTGCGCCGCCTGCAGCTTCTCTTCCAGCACCTGCCATTCGGAGTGCGCTTCCCGCAGCCGGTCCAGCACCGTTCGAAAGTGAACCGAATGATCGGGAAGCTGAGTGAGCGACCGTGACAATTCTTTGACCCGGTCTGCATAACAGGCGCGGCGGGGCTCCAGGTCGCGCACGAGTTGAATGGCCTTGAGCCGCTGTTCGAGCTGCTCCGATGTTGAGGAAGGTTCCGCCGCCAGAGCGGCCCCCGGATGCGTCACGACCGGCAGGGCCGGGTCGGGGTTGTCCAACAGGGCACGACGGGCCCGTTCCCGCAGGCTTTCAGGGCCTTCCTGAGCAGCAGCCATGACACATCGCTCCTTTTCGCGGCCGGTCTGGGTTCAAAGCGGTCACAGGGACGGTAACCCCATTATATGGTTTTCGCTGTGGGAAAACAAGTGTTTGCTTCCAATTATTCGGAAAGAATATCAAGGAGATAGGCCGTGCGCCGTAGCTCCCGTTCCGCTGCGTACAGGTTTTCCTTCGTGACCGCGAGCCGGGCGCTGGCTTCGGCCGCTTCCTTCAGGAACTGCTGCTCCTGGGCGCTGCCGGCTTCAGCCTGCGCGGCCTTCAGCTTTGCTTCCTGCAGCTGCGCGAGGACGCCGGAGACCAGGGTCCGCAGCTGGCGCACTTCAGCCAGCGCCCGCAACCGGAGTTCCACGTCCCGGAGAATCAGCGTTCCGTCCTGCATGCGGGCACCTCCTCGTTTCGTCAGGCTCGAACCGTTTCCGTCGGCCAGGAGTTACGGCCGGAAACGGTCCGACCCTTCCTTCAACTCCCTTCCATCTGCACATTGATTAACGGAAAGAACCGGTGCATTGTTCGTTTAGTCCGGGATTATCAATGTGTTTCGTTTGAAGATCACCCAAATGCGGAGGGAGGGCGAGGACGCCCTCCCTCTTGCGCATGGGTACTGGGCACTGGTCCCCGGGCCTGCCGTGGTCACTCGCCCGAGCCAGAGTCAGAACTGGAGCTGCTGCTGCTGCTAGAGCTGGAGCTTGAGCTGGAACTGGAGTCGCTGCCCGAGAGATCGTCAAGATCGCCCAGGATTTCCACTCCGTCCAAGTCGTATGCTTTGACCCACATCCGGGTCAGGGCGGACATCTCGACGATCACGTCGGATTCCAGGGAGAGGGTGATCTGCCCGTCGCCGACGGTGACCCCGGTTGCCCGGGCGGAACTGGCCATCTTGACGTTCATGTCGAGGTCGCCCAGGACCTGACCGACCGTCTTCACATCCATGGTCTCGGTGCCACGGCAGGTGCACCGGATGACCTTGGTATGCTGACTTTACTTACCTCGTATGTTGAGTGCGGGGGGCAGGACTATGTCAGCAGGGGCAAAGCAGATTGACGGCGGCCGGGTGGCCATCTATATCCGTTGGTCGACCGATGACCAGGGCGACGGCACGACCCTTGAAGTGCAGTTGGACGGCTGCCGGCATTACCTGCTGAGCCAGGGCTGGCAGGTCAGCGAGGAGCTCACCTTTGTGGATGACGGGTATTCGGGCGGCAACCTGGACCGCCCCGCCCTCACCCGGCTCCGGCAGGCGGTCAAGTTCGGGCGGGTCGACTGTGTGGTCGTCTTCAAGGTCGACCGGCTGAGCCGGTCTGTCATCGACACGGTCAACCTGGTCCTGGAGGAATGGGACGGCCGGACGCACCTGAAGTCGGCCCGGGAGCCCATCGACACTACCACGGCCATGGGGAAGCAGTTCTTCTACCTGCTGGTCTCTTATGCGGAGTGGGAGCGTTCCGTGATCCGCGAGCGCACCGTCGCGGGGCGCCGCCGCCGGGCGCAGGAGGGGTATAAGCCCTCGGCCATCGCACCGTACGGCTACCGGCATTCGCCAATCAGGCGCGGGGCGCTCGAGGTTGTGGAGACGGAAGCAGAGATCGTGCGGGAGATCTTCCGGCTCTGCAATGCCGGGCTAGGGGCGAAGGCGATTGCGGGCGCGCTGAACGCTGCGGGCACGCCCCACCGAAACGGCGGACTCTGGAGCGACAAAGCTGTCCTGTATATGCTCCGGAACCCGGCCTATGCCGGCGATATGGTTTATGGCAAGACCGCCCGGAATCCGCGCTATGGCAAGGAAGACGGGGCTCCGGCCCTGGTCGGCGCCGAGCCGGTGGTGGTGGAGAATAGCGCGTTTATCCCGCCGCTGATCGAGCGCGAAGTCTTTCAGATGGCTCAGCAGATGCGGCTCAGGCGCCGGCGGGGGCCGGGAAAACCATCAGGGAGAGCGAACTCCTCCCCCTACCTCCTCAGCGGGCTCGCCCGCTGCCGGTGTGGATATGGGCTATATGTGAAGGAGCAGTTCGGAGCGCGGCGGAAAACGCGGGCCTTCAACTACTGCTGCATCGGAAAGCGGCTGAAGGGGCCGGAGAAGTGCGCTTGCGCCCCGATTCCCATGGCGGAGCTGGACGCGGAGATCGAACAGCGGGTTCGCGATCGCTTCGGCAGGGAAGCGGCGCAGGAGGCCTTTCTGGAGCAGATCATGGCCGGCCGAGTCGGAGAGCGTCGCCTCCGCGAGGCGGAGCTAGCAGAGGTAGACCGGCGGCTAGGCGAGTTGGGAGATCAAGAAAAGAAGGTCCGCCGGGATTACCGGACGGACCGCATTGCGGCTGAGGAATACCGGGAGCTGAAAAGCGAGCTCGAGCAGGAAGCCGCCGTGCTCCGGGAGCGGCGCCAGGAGGTGGCGGCCGCCATTGCACAGTACCATGACCAGGAGCGCGAGGGGGAGCTGGTGCAGGAGCAGCTGAGCCGGGTGGACCAGTGGGAGCGCCTGACGCCGGCGGAGAAGAAGAGCGTGCTGCGGTTCTTCATCGACACGTTGGTCGCCTACCGCCGGCCCGGGGAGCCTGTGGCCGAGATCGACGTGACCTGGCTGTCGGCGGGAAGCCGGTGTAGCCGTCCATGCCGGCCAGCCCCTGCGGGTCTCCCGGGCACAAGGTAAGCCGAACACATCGACCGCCACGCCTTGCTAATCGGGCTGTAGTGCGGCAATTGGCTCATGGAGATGATCGGATCCGGAGCATGACCGTCCGGGCCGGGCGGCATAAAGCCTTGACTGTGGACCATGCCGTAACGTGAGGGTCAGGGAGAGTGTTCCGTCGGGATAGGACAAGAGAGACCGCGAATACCCTTGTCAAAGTGCGTTCGACTGGGGGCTGGCAATGAGCAATAGCGGTAAGGCCAGGGTCGTCTTTCGAGTGAAAGAGACAGAAGTGATCGATCCGGAACGGGTGGCACAGGGGCTCCGCGTCTGGGCAGACTACCTGGCGCGAGCTTCAATTGGGGCCCGGATCCTCCCGCCGCGTGATCCGGAGCCAACGCTGGGGCCAGCCGAAAATGGGCGATGTGACTCAGGCGCCCGCGAGAGTCCGGTACAGCAAGTAGACGTTCAGGCTGCAGATGATGGTCGCCACCACGGCGCCAAGGACGTTGGTCAGTTGGGAGTTGGCCATGTCGCCCATCAGGTCCTTGCGTGACGTAAACCGCACCAGCGGGATGATGGCGAACGGGAGAGCGAAACTGAGCACGACCTGGCTGATGACCAGCGTACGGGTCGGGTCGAAGCCCAGGAAGATGACGATGAAGGACGGAGCCATGGTGACGGCCCGGCGGAGCCAGACCGGGATCTCCCGGTGCAGGAAGCCCTGCATGATTACCTGGCCCGACATGGTGCCGACCACCGACGACGAGAGGCCTGAAGCCAGCAGCGAGATGCCGAAGACCACCGACGAGGCGGAGCCCAGCAAGGGGGTCAGGGTCTGGTGGGCTTCCTCGATGCTGCCGATGCCGACCATGCCGTTGCGGTGGAACGTGGAGGCGGCCATGACGAGCATCGCCCCGTTGACCAGACCGGCCACGCCCATGGCGATGGCCACGTCAATCAGGTTGAACTTGAAGAGCTTCTTGGTCAGGGCCGGGTCGCGGGTGGTAATGCGGTTTGCCGTCAGCCCGGAGTGCAGGAAGAGCACGTGCGGCATGACGGTGGCACCGAGAATGCCGACGGCCAGCAGAATCGATTCCGTGCCCTGGAACGCAGGCATGACGGCGTGATAAGCGACAGAACCCCAGTCGGGCTTGTCGAGGATGGTTTCCACAACGTAGCTCAGGGCGACGACGCCGACCAGGGCGCCGATGAGGGCTTCCAGGGGCCGGAAGCCGCGCTTTTCGAGCGCAAGGGCGCCGAAGGTGACGATGCCTGCCAGGACCGCACCCCATGCCAGCGGGATATGGAAGAGCAACTGGAAGCCGAGGGCGGCGCCCATGAACTCCGCCAGGTCAGTCGCCATAGCGACGGCCTCCATGAGCACCCACATGCCCCAGACAACCGGCTTGCTGTACTGGTCCCGGCAGACTTCCGCCAGGTTCTTGCCCGTGACAATGCCGAGCTTGGCGGAGAGCGACTGCAAGAACATCGCCATGAGGTTGCTCGCCACGATGACCCAGAGCAGCAGGTAGCCAAACTGGGCGCCGCCCTGAATGTTGGTGGCGAAGTTGCCGGGGTCGATGTAGGCCACGGCTGCCACGAAGGCGGGGCCCAGGAAAGGGCCAACCCGAGCCAGCAGCGACTTCCTGGCCCTGCCTTCCAAGACTTCCAGGGCAGCATTGACCGTCTTGGCGTCGCCCGCCCTGACTTCCGTCTCCAGCGTAACCTGCATACCCATTTGTTCAACCACCTTCACACATGTACTACTCGATATTTGTGATATTGATTTTCATTCTCATTAGCTCTCGCCCCCTACTATGCCACTTTCTTCTGTCTTTGTCTATGGCTTTGACCAAAAATCTTTCCCTAAGCCAACTTTTTTTCTGTAGGCTAACTTTCGGGCACCGTTCAATCGTGATGCTCGGCGCGGCGGATGTTCAGGCCCGCAGGAATGCCGGGCGTTGCGTCCGCTTAGGGCGGTTCACGTTCTACCCAGCAATAACCGGAGGGCGGCCTGACTGGCCGCCCTCCGGTTATCGTTGTCGCTCGTCAGTCAAAGTCTGTGGGAAGCTCAGGATGATCATAGTGTTCGAACATCCTTCGAATGAGTGCATCGGTGACACGACTGGACGAAAGCGCCGGCAGGCTTTCCCGATCGAAAAAGCCGGCTCCGTCCGTCTCAATGCTGTCGTGGGGCTCACCGGCGACCAGTTCACAGCGGAAAAACAGCCTGTACACGTACCAGATCAAAGGCGGGTGTCCGTGCTTGGCCCGGTCGAGAACGGCTAACACCTTCACGGGGCGTACGTGATACCCGGACTCCTCGGCGACTTCACGGGCGGCCGCTGCACCAGGACTCTCGCCCACGTCGGCCCAGCCGCCGGGCAAGGACCAGAGTCCTTCCCCTCTCTCGCGCACCAGGAGCAGTCTTCCCCGGGCATCGAACACCACGGCCCTCACATCGACCTTCGGCGTAAGGTATCCGTCCTCCGCGGTGATTGCCGAGGCCAGGGTCGCCTCAGGAACGGACGTGTGGTGGGACAAGATTTCAATGACGAGCTGCCGCAGCTGCACATAACGTTCCTGATCATACGGGTCCTGGCTGTAGGTCAGCCCGGCCTGGGCGATGGACTGAATCTCCTGCGCCCACCGGAGCCACATGGGGTTCTGAGCCAAAACGGGCACCTCCTGGGTCTGGTAGTACACGGGCCGGCGAGAGGTGTGGGAAGCTTCTGCCTACCAACGTATCACATCCAGCGGTCCCGCAACACTGCGGCGGCAGGAAAACCGGGTACCAGGGCTGACCTGCGGGCATTTCCATGTCCCGCCGAGGCAATCAGGGGAAGAACATCTTGGTGTTCTTCTGGGTGCCGCACCACAGGTCGCAATCTACGATCATATCCACCACGGGGCGCCCATCGTTTTCCTTGATGCCGACGGCGCTGTCCGTTACCCGGACGCCGTATACGCCTGTAATGCCCTCGGCCGGAACCGTATGGCTCCAGGACATACGGCGTTCGGCCCGACCAACGACCGCTTTCGTGACGATCTCTTGGAGCCGAGTATCCGACACAGAGCTTCCTCCTCCGGGAGTTACGGCCGCCTGGGGGCGGCGTAACGAAATCCCCACCACAGCGTATGCAGAGCCCGACCGTTATGTCTCCTGATGCCCCGCCGCGCGGGCGGATTTTGCAAGAGCAAGGTGGCGTGCATACTGGATGGGCCGTCGATGGGCCAATTCCGACAAGTCCTCCCGGCCCAGGAGCTGAAAGAGCGTCCGGCCGGGCTGTGCGTTTTGCTCGATGTACCAGATGTTGCCTTTGCGATCCACTCCGAAGTCCAGCCCGAGTTCGCCCATAGCGCCCAAGGTCGATTCGACCAGGCCCGCCGTACGGAATGCCAGAGCCTTCAGTTCGGGACCGAGCTTCTCCCGCCGGTCAGGGTCCGTGGGGAAGACGGCCTCGGACAGGAGGCCGAGCGGCACCCCACTGCCACCCGTATGCAGGTTCGAGGTAAAACGTCCGGCTGCCGCCACTCGGGCGCCCATGCCGGTCAGTTGCCAGCAGCCGTCGCCATCTTTCTGCATCAGCACCCGAATATCCGCGGACCGGCCGTAGAACACCGCGAGATCGAGCCCCCGCTGCACGATATAGCTCCCTTTGCGTACCGTGGCCCACCGTCCGAGCTGCTTCGGCGACGCTTCGGCCACCGTGGGCAGCCCGGTCCGGGTGGAAACGTACTCCAGGCGGGTGAGCCCCGTCGGCCTGGCGGTGGCCCGGATGATGCCCCGCCCAACGGAACCGGCGACTGGCTTGAGATACACCACGGGATAACGGTCGGTCATCTCTTTCAACTCCTCGCCGTTCCTGAGGAGGCAGGTCTCAGGCAAGTGCTCCTGGAGGATCGGGTCGGTCTGAAGGAGGCGATAGGCTTCCCACTTGTTGAGGCCGATTTCGTTGATCGGCATGACGCCCTTTCGCTGCAAGCCTTGCAGCAGCCCTTCCCGGTCGTGCCGGAAGTACCGGTTCCAGACCACATCCGGCAGCGTCCCCCCCGCCGGAACCCAGCCGCCGCCGGGCCTGAGCCGCAGCCCCTTTACCCGGCCCCTTCGCAGGTCGACGTCATCCGGGTCGATGACCAGCACCGAGACGCCCTCTTCCTCCGCCAGCCGTGAGACCGTACGAGCGAACGGGGTCAGGTTGCCGAACGGGCGCTCCGGGGCAGACCACCGCTGCATCAGGAGGCCCAGGCAGACAGTGCCGGGCTTCCTAGTCGTCATGGGGGTCTCCTCCTCTGAGAATCCACTCGTACTGGCGGCGGAGTCCGTCATCAAGCGACGTGGCGGGAACGAAGCCCACTTCACGCTCCAGCCGGGAAGTCGCAGCCCAGGTAACCGCCATATCGCCGGGCGCCGGCGGCAAGTGCTCGATGGTCAGAGGCTTGCCGGCGATGGCCTCAATCGAGCGGATTGCCTCGCGAATGGGCACGCGGCTGCCCCCGCCCACGTTGATCGCCATGGAGCAGGCGGGCACCAGCGCCGCCTTGATCGTTGCCGAAACGACATCATCGATGAAAGTGAAGTCCCGAATCTGGTCGCCCGCACCGTAAACCCGTATAGGCGTGTCGTCACGGGCGGCGGTCAGCCACCGGGTGAAAGCCATGTCCGGGCGCTGGCCCGGACCGTACACGGTGAAGTAGCGAAGGGCGAGCCAGGGAATGCCCGCTATCCGCCCATACAGGCCGCAGAGCTGCTCCGCGGCCAGCTTTGTCGCACCGTACGGCGAGACCGGCAGCAGCGGACTGTCTTCCCGGGCGGGCATGGGCGCCGCCCCGTAGACGGACGATGTGGAGGCCAGGATGAACTTGCGCAGTCCCTGGCGGCCCCGCAGGGCCTCCAGCAGTCGCTGGGTCACTTCGATATTGCCTCGGCTGTATGCTGCAAACTGCGACCAGCTTTCCCGCACCCCAGGCTGCCCCGCCAGATGAATGATGTAGTCGGTCCCATCCAGCAGACCGCCCAAATCCATAGTCAGAAGGTCTCCCTGCACGAACCCCGGCCGCCGGTCCACGGCCACAACGTCATGCCCCCCGGCTGTCAGCCGCCGAACCATGTGGCGCCCGATGAACCCCGCCGCGCCGGTCACCAGAAACCGGGCCACCTCAGCCCCTCCCCTCCAGCACTTGCAGTAACTCTGAGGCAACCCGCGGCCATGAGTAGCGGCTTTCGGCCAGTTCCCGGCCACGCCCACCCATCCGGTGCCGCAGGGTGGGATTGGACAGGAGGCAATCCACGCAGGCGGCAAACGCTGCGGCCGAGTCGTGGGGGCGGGCGAGCAGACCGTTGCCGCCCTCTTCCATCACCTCGGCGTTGCCGCCCCGGTCGGTGGTAATGACCGGCAGGCCGGCGGCCATCGCCTCATAGTGGACGCGGGCGAGGGGTTCCTCCCACTGCGAGGTGCAGACGAACAGATCCGCCGTTGCATAATACGGTGCGATGGCAGCAGGTGGCACAAAGCCGGCGAAGCGGGCACGGTCGCCGAGGAGCCGCTGCGCTTCGGCACGTACGAACCAGCCATACGGCTCCAGGTGATCCGAACCGTACCGGGAGGAGCCCACCACCAGCAGAACGGCATCGGGATGCGTATCATGAACGGCAGCCATGGCACGGACCAGCAGGTGATTGCCCTTCCGCTCGCTCAGGCGGCTGACATGCAAGACCACCGACGCTTCCGCCGGCAGCCCCAGACTCGTCCTGGCAATTCGCCGCTCCGCCGCGGAGGCGGGGCGGAAGCGCTCCAGGTCGACGCCGGAGCGGACTGTATGGAGCTTGCCGGCGAAGCCGGGATGCCAGGAATCGATCGTCCGGCGGACGTGGTCGCTGACGGTGACGACGGCCCGGACCCGCCGCAGGACGGCCCGTGCATCATCCGCCGGGAGGCGGTCGGGGCCGAACATGTCATTATGCATGGAAAGAATCAGGTCGGCGCCCCCCGCCGCAGTGGCGATGGCCAGCACATAGGCCGGACGGTTGTAAATCACGACGGTGTCGAACCGGGGGGCAGCGGCGAGAAAGGCAGCAACGTTGCCGCAATACCCCTCGGCCGGCACCCGCACAAAGCCCGGTTCCGCATCGGGCAACAGGGAGTCGCTGCGGCATACGACCGTCACGTCGTGTCCTGCGCCCACCAGATGGGGCAAGACCCCGTCAATATAGGTCTGAATCGCCCCGCCCCGCACAGGGGGCACGGGCAGCTTTTCCGTGCAGATGAGGCATACCCGCATGATGCTCTTCACGACCTCCGGCCATAGGGGATCTGCAGGCGCCCGTCATCGCCCAGGAGCAGCGTGATGGCCCGCCCGTCTTTCACTTCGACCACGGTGCCGCGCCCCAGCAGGCAATCTTCCAGATGAAACGCCGGGGCTTCCAGGCGGCAGCCGGGCAGGAGAATCGAGTTTTCCAGCCCGGCGCCCCGGATCCGGGCGCCCTCGCCCACGCTGGTGTACGGCCCGATATAGGCGTCTTCCAGGTAGCTGCCCGGGCCGATCAGCAAGGGGCCGCGCAGGCGCACGTTGACCAGTGTGACGCCCGGGCCGATGACGACCCGTCCCTGAACGGAGGCGGACTGCAGCGAAACCCCGGGCGCCACGTCGGTGCTGATCGTATCCAGCAGGAGGGCATTGGCGGCGAGCATCCCCTCGGGAGTGCCCATGTCCTGCCACCAGCCCGACATGCGGTGGGCCAGCACCTTGCGCCCTTTGCGAATCAATGCGGAGATCGCATCGGTGATCTCGTACTCGCCCCGGGCCGACGGCGCAAGCTCACGAATCGCCTCATGGACCGACGGACGGAACAGGTAAATGCCGGCGATGGCAAGGTCGCTCTTGGGTGCGGGCGGCTTCTCTTCCACGGCTACCAGACGGTCACCGTCGAGTTCGGCAATGCCGAAGGCCCGGGGGTTTGCCACCGTCCGGACAGCGACGACGCCATCCGCCCCCGTCGCCCAAAAACGCTGCATGGTCGGCAGGAGGTCTTCATTGGTCAGGTTGTCGCCGAGGTAGAGCAGGAATGGCTCGCGCCCCAGATATGGCGACGCCGTCTGCACCGCGTGGGCGATGCCCAGAGGCGTCCGCTGGACGACAAACTCCACCCGCTGGCCGGCGACTGCCGCCGGCAGGTCCCGCAGTTCTTCCTGATCCGGGGAGATGACGACGCCCACATCGGTGAAGCCGAAGCGCAGCAAGTAGCTGAGGATGTGTGCCAGCACGGGCCGCCCGGCCACCGGCAGGGCGGCTTTCGCCCGCGTGTGGGTCAGGGGCCGCAGCCGCGTTCCCCGGCCGGCGCACAGGACCAGGGCCTTCATCGCCGTGTCACCCCCCCACCGCCCCGGGGCGCAGGCGCCCGGGTCAGGATACCTGATGCCAGGGTATTCAGGGCGGCGGCAAAAGGTTTACCGGGATCGACACCTTATGACAACTCGAACGCATACACAGAGAGAGAAGGAGAAGCGCACCGTTCGAGGTGATGCTGTCCACATGCGAACCGATGGGGAGATTGCAATTGTCGGGGCCGGCTACGTCGGCCTGACCTCAGCCGCTTGTTTTTGTGAGATGGGCCACCGGGTTCGCCTGGTGGAAGTGGATCCGTACCGGCTGGCCCTCCTGAAAGCCGGCACTTGCCCGATCTTTGAACAGGGGCTGCCGGAACTGCTGCGCCGTCATCTGGGTGACCGGCTCCATCTAACTGACCGCCTGGCAGAGGCGGCGCAGGGAGCCAGGGCGCTCTTCATCTGTGTGGGAACGCCGCCCCGGGCCGGCGGCTCGCCGGATCTTCGGGCGTTGGAGGGATTGACCCGGGATCTGGCGCAGCTGGATCTGAGCGAGGCGGTGGTCGTGCTCAAGTCCACGGTGCCGCCCGGCACGAACCGCATGATCTATGAAGGCCTGGGGCAAAAGGTCTCGGTTGTCTCGAACCCGGAGTTCCTCCGGGAGGGTACGGCGATCTACGACTTCTTTCACCCGGACCGGGTCGTGGTGGGGTGCCCCGACGCAGAGGCCGCTCTGGCCGTAGCCGGCCTCTACTCCGGGGTCGATGCCCCGCTCCTGGTGACCGGGTGGGAAGAGGCGGAGTTGATCAAGTACGCCACCAATGCGTTCCTGGCCATCAAAATCAGCTTCGCCAACGAGATGGCCGCCCTGTGCGAGGCAATGGGCGCCGAGGCACCCGATGTACTGAAAGGACTGGGGCTGGACCACCGGGTCGGTTCGCAGTTCCTCCGGCCGGGGCCGGGGTATGGCGGGTCCTGCCTGCCGAAGGATATCAAGGCGCTGGCGTGGCGGGCCCGGCAGTCCGGAGTGAAGCTCGACCTCCTGCAGGCGGCGGAGCGGGCAAACAGCCGGGTGCGGCTCCGCCTCCTGGAGAAGCTGGAGCGGGAGCTGGGCGGCCTGGCAGGGACCACGGTGGCCGTGTGGGGGCTGGCGTTCAAGGCCGGCACCGATGACCTGCGGGGCGCCGCATCGGTCGACCTGGTGCCCCGGCTGCTCGCGGCAGGGGCGCGGGTTCAAGTTTACGATCCAGCTGCCACTGAGGGCTTTTCCCGGTTGTTCCCGCCGGACGGTCACCCGGGTCTGGCAGTGGCCGGAGAGCCGTGGGAAGCCCTGCACGGGGCCGACGGGCTCTTGATATTGACAGAGTGGGAGCAGTTCAAGGCCCCGCCCCTGGAGATTCGCCGGCACCTGAGCGGTCGGGTGGTCGTGGACAGCAGGAATCTGCTGGACCCGGATCAGGCGGCCAGTGTGGGGCTGATTTACCGGGGCACTGGGCGGGGGCGCTCCGCCCGGCGCTAGACGCATGAAAGGACCGCCGAGATTACGGCGGTCCCTTTCATGCAATGCTAAAGACCGCCGGCAAGGACTGCCGGCGGTCTTTCTTCTTCAGTTCTTACTGGACCGGAACGCGGCGCACCACGGTCTTGCCGCTGCCCAGGACGGCAACGAGGGCATGGAAGCTGACAAAAGCGGCCTCCACCTTCTCATTCCCGACAGCCTCGCCCATCCACTCGGGCAGTTCCATACCCGTGATCTCCCACACAGCCGCCCCACCGGCCATGCGGGCACGAATCTTCTCCGCCAGGCTCTGCACGCCAGTCTCGACATAGGCGATCATCCGTAACCCCTCCCGCAAATCTATCGTTGGCCGGCATCCGGCACACAAGTCACTACTTTACACGGGAGGAGGCTTGTTGACAATACATTTTTACGATGTTAATTTTACAACTTCCAACGGCGGCGCAGCTCTTCTGGAATCGAAAAACTAGCCCTGCGATAATCCGTCATCGCAATGGCCGTTACCTGCAAGAACGCGATGCCCAGCCGCCGCGCCGCTTTGCGCAGCAGTCCGGTCTGATTCTCGGCGCGGCCCACCGCCGTCGCGACCCGGGCGGCGACGGCTTCCCACGGGGTCCGGGGCACCTCCATCCAATCGGCCACCTGATCGCCTGCGAGATGCCGGAGCAGCGCAGGGATAATCCCGTCAAACAATTCCCCTGGCACCATGGAAGCGTGCATCTCCAGCAGGGCCCGGGTCATCAGCACCCCATCCGGCGACGGACCATGGTGGCGCCGGAAGATAGCCTCTGTCAGCGCCTGCGCCTCGGCCATCCCCGTCGGAATGACGGAGGGCCGGACGCCAATCATCTCGCCGACGGCCCTCCAAATATACAGGAAATCTTCCGCTTCGCCGTCGCTCACCGTCACGCCGAGCTTCCGCAAATCACGCAGAACGATGTACGAGAATGCCATCAGGGTACCGGCCAGATCTTCCTGGTTGATGGGAACGCCCCACCCGGGCAAATCCCATCCGCCCGCCGCCAAAATGAGATGGCGAATGGCCGCGTGCATCAGGCGCACTTTCTGGGTCGCCCGAATGCCCTGCCCCTCCGGTCCCAGCCCGCCGGGCGCCATCACCAACAGCACCCACTGGGCCGTCTCGGCGATGCGCCGGTACGGGTTCTGCGCCATCCGGTATGTGGCGGTCAGCACCTTGACGCCCTTGCGGGCAGCATAGCACTCCACCAGCGAGTCCGTGGCCAGAATCAGGGAGACCAGGACGCCGTGCTCGGCGAAGAAGGCGGCGCCCCGCTCCAGCCGGCGCCGGTTCACCCATGACGGCAGGTCACCGGTCTGCTCCAGCCAGCGCACCGCCGCTTCCGGCAGTTCTTCCGGTACGGCCTGGTCAGAGTGCAGCAGCGTCTCCAGGAGCCGGCGCACGCGGGCCAATTCCCCCCGGGCTGCCAGCTCCGCCACGACCCGGTCGGCCTGCGGGTCGCCTTGGCGGCGCAGGGCGTCCAGCATCAGGTCGGTATAGCGCACTTCGCTCCCCCCCTCATACGAGGGGTATGCGATTCAGGGCATCAAGTCGAACACGACGCGCGCCAGCAGTTCAACGCCGATGGGCAGCGCCGCCTCATCAAAGTCAAAGCGGCAGTCGTGATGGGCCGCCGCCAAATCGGCGCCAATCATCAGATAAGTCGCCTTGCCGCCCCGCGCCTGGACCCGTTCCATAAACCAGGAGAAGTCCTCCGAGCCGCCCATCAGGCCGCGATCGACGATCTGGCTGATGGGTGCCATCGCCTCCGCAGCCCGCCTGACCGCGGCGGCGAGTTCGGGATCGCTGTCGGCCCCGGCGGCAGAGCCCATGGGCCTAAGATCAACGGCGACGTCCCACATGGCGGCGGCGGCGCGAAGGACCCGCTCGGCCTCATCGAGCATGTAGGCGTTAATGGCGCTGGTCTCGCCGCGGGTCTCCAGCTTGAGGCAGGCGGAGGCGGGCACGACGTTCCGCCCCGTTCCCGCCTGCAGCACCCCCACGTTGATGCGCGAGGCTCCGTCCCCGTGGCGGGCGATGGCGTGCAGATTGAGGGCCGACGTCGCCGCCGCCAAGAGTGCGTTCTTGCCCTCGTGGGGCGCTGCGCCGGCGTGCGCCGGCTTGCCGCTAAAGTGCGCGTCAAGCTTGCAGGTAGCGAGAAAGCCGCCGGTGCCGCATACCACAGTGCCGGTGCCGGCGGCCTTGAACCCCAAATGGGCGCCAACCAAATAATCGACATCATCAACGACACCGGCTTCGGCCATGGCCCGGGCGCCCCGCACGCCCTCCTCGGCGGGCTGGAAGATCAATCTGACGGTCCCCCGCAGCTTGTCCGGCCGGGCTGCCAGCGTGCGGGCCACGCCAAGGCCGATGGCCACGTGGCCATCGTGCCCGCAGGCGTGCATCACCCCGTCGTTGACGGAGGCGAACCCTTCGGCAGCCGGAAAGTGACCCGGGTCGGAAACCTCACCAATGTCAAGGGCGTCCATGTCAAACCGGAGGGCCACCACCGGGCCGGCGCCGTGCCGCAGGGTGGCCACAACGCCCGTGCAGCCACCTGCCATGGCCGCAACGAGCCCCGGGTCGGCGCCCTGGGCGACCGCCCGCTCCATGTGGCGATCCAGGTGAGCGGGCCGGCCGGCCGCAAAATCCGGATGAAAGAGGGCAGGACCGTAGGCCACATCCCAGCCCAGCCGTTCGAGCTCGCCAATCACCAGCGACGCGGTCCGGAACTCGGACCAGCCGGTTTCGGGATGCTTGTGCAGGTCGCGGCGAACGGCGACAAGCTCAGGGGCGATCGCCCGTACGAATCTGGAAAGGTGCACGCGAATCCCTCCTCCCGGCTTAACCATACTCCTGTCTGGGAAATGCGACAAGTGGGCAAACTTCCTATCGGAGGTGGTGCCCATGGGTCGAAACCCCAGGCATTTCGCAGGACTCGCAGGAGCAGTACTGACAGTCGGCAGCCTGCTGGCCCTTTCCATATTTCTCCGTGGTCGGGTGCCGGCGCCAGCGCCAAGTCCGGAAGTCAACCAGCCGGCTTTCCGGAGCGGCTCGGATTTGAACGGCGACGGGCAGCCCGAATCGATCCGGCTGCAGCCGGACCGACTTATCGTCATGTCGCCGGGCGGCAGCCAACTGCTCGATTACGCCGGCACACTGCTGCCCGGGTATCAGATTGTAAGGCTGGGTGGCGAGTACCCGGTGCTGCTGGTCAGGACGGGCGACGGCGAGTATGCCGGATTTGCCTTCGACCCGGGCGCCGGACTGTTGCAGATGGTCGCCTGGCCCGGCGGACAGATGCGGGGCTACGGGGAACTGACGGCCGACGGCGGGCTGCGGCGGACCGTGGTCGGCTCCGGCGTGCGCCGGCAGGTGACCCGGCTGGCGTTGAACCATTTGCGCCTCGAAGATGCGGGGACAAGCTCTGAACCCCTGCAATCGGCCCGCCCGACGCCGGCCGAAGCGCTGGCGGCCGCCGTGGAGACGGCTGTGCTGGGCCTGGAACAGGAGCTGAGCGTTCATTTCCCGGACGCGGCTGTAGCCCGGGAGTTCTACGCCCGGTGGCACGGCAAGCTGCCCCCGGACGGCACCGTACGGGTCGCCCGGACAGACGAGGTCAATGCGGGCGCCGAACACGGCCACCGGGTCCCTGTGACCATATGGGTGTCGGGTCAGGGCGCCGTGGCCGGCCTCAGCGGCGACGCGGAGTTCGTCTCCAGCCCGGAGGGCGTGCAGATCAGGCGCATTCGGGTGGATGCGGTTCCCCTGGCCGTCGCTTCCTGGACCGACGCCGCCGGACGGGTCGGGGCGGGCGTGCGGCCGTCAGATGCCCCGTTCTACGGCGTGTTCCGGTTCGAAGGCGCGGGAAAGCGCTGGGCGGTGGACGCCGTCACCGGCAAGGTGGAGCAGGAATAGCAGGCGCCGCCCGCGGTCAGCACGACCAACGGGCGGCGCCGTTGTTACAGTAGGCGGACAGCACCCCTACCCCCGCAGACCCTGATCAAGGTCGGCGATGATATCCTCCGCGTCCTCCAGCCCGACGCTCAGGCGCACCAGCCCATCGGTGATGCCCGACTTCAGCCGGTCCTCCGGCGCGACCACCGAGTGCGTCATCGACGCGGGATGCTGAATCAGCGTATCGGCATCGCCGAGGCTGACGGCCACATGGCAGAGCTGGACGCTGTTCATCAGCTTCCGGCCCGCCTCCACACCGCCCCGGACCTCGAAGGCGATAATTCCGCCGAAGCCGGACATTTGCCGGCGGGCCAGATCATGCTGGGCAAACGACTCCAGCCCGGGATACCAGACCTGCTCCACCAGCGGATGGTGCTCAAGGAACCGGGCAACTTTCATGGCGTTCTCGCAGTGCCTGTCCATGCGGATGTGCAGGGTCTTCAGCCCCCGCAGCAGCAGCCACGCCTCAAACGGCCCCAAAATGCCGCCGATGTTCTTCATCGTCGTCATGTGAACGAGATCGATAAACTCACGGCTGCCGACGACAATCCCGGCGATGACATCACCGTGGCCACTGATATACTTGGTGGCGCTGTGGACGACGACGTCGGCGCCCAGAGCCAGCGGCTGCTGTAAATACGGGCTCGCGAACGTATTGTCGACCACCAGCTTGACACCGTGCCTGCGGCAGATGGCCGAAAGCGCCCGGAGGTCGGCCATCTTCAAGGTCGGGTTGGCCGGCGTCTCCAGCAAAAAGACCTTGGTATTGGGCTGAATCGCCGCCTCGACGGCAGCCGGGTCGCTCATGTCAACGCCCGACGCCCCTACGCCGAAGCCACCCATCTGCTGGTGCAGGAAGGCGTACGTGCAGCCGTAAATCGGGGCGCCGTACAGGACATGGTCGCCCTGGCGGACCAGAGCCATGACCGTCGCCGAAACGGCGGCCATGCCGGAGCCGAACGCCAGCGCCGCCTCCCCGCCTTCCAAATCGGCCATTTTCGCTTCCAGGGCGGCAGTGGTGGGATTGCCGAGGCGCGTATAGATGTAGCCGGGTTCAAGGCCCGCAAACCGGGCGGCGCCCTGCTCGGCCGACTCGAGAACGAAGGTCGAAGTCTGGTACAGCGGCGTGGTCAGGGAGCCGGTCTGCGGATCCGGACGCTGCCCAGCATGGACACATCTTGTTGCCATGGCGCCGCTCCGGTTCTGCTGCAACGTGCTCATATTGGCACCTCCAGGGGAAGTCCTCGCTCGCCGTAATAGATCTGCAAGATTCATACCAACGCCAAAAGCCCGCCGCAGCGGGCTTTTGGGCGATCGGAATGGCAACTTTTCATTCCATGTGGAACGATTTCTTTCCGCGAGCTCGGAAGACCAGCCACCCGGCCAAGCAGAACAAAGCGGTCGATAGTGTCAGTCCGCCGGCCGGACTGACGCCGGATAGCCCGCCGACACGGTGCGGCTCCGGCGGGCGGTAGGGATACCCGAGCGATCCAGTGCCGTCCCGGCTGATGCGCCAGAGCACGCCCCCGTCAGGCACATGGTACGGGCCTTTCCGCGTCACCGACAAGTGGCCCCAGTCCAGTACGTACATGGCGCCGTCCGGCCCGAACCGGACCACGGTCGGCCGCTCGAACCCGCCCGTCCCGTTCACAGAAGCCGGGCCGGCCTTCACGTTGCGGGCAAAGACTTCCGGCTTGCGGGTCCGGAGGTCCATCCGCATGATGTCAAAACCGAGAGCGAGCGACGGATCCTGGTTAGTAGCCGGGAAGCCGCTGCCCCACCGGGCAACGAACGCCTGCCCTTCGTAGCCGAAGGCGGCCGGGGCGAAGTCAAACCCGCTGGCGGCCACGTGGTCGCCGAAGGTGGCAAACGCTTTCTCCGGCCGCTTGACCGGCAGCCGCGCCAGCAGCATCTGCGGCTTTTCCCGCCCGGAGGTGGCGAGTTCCGTGGCGGGGCGCCCGTTCCAAAAATCCGGCCAGCCGTACCAGGCGCCTTCCCGGATTTGGTGGAACAGGTCTGGCCCCTGCATGGGCCTGCTGCCCCGGGTGTCGGGGCCGTTGTCGGTGGCATAGAGCTTCCCGTCCGGCCCGAAGCGCAGGTCAAACGGGTTGCGCAGCCCCCAGGCGACCAGCTCCAGGCCAGTGCCGTCCGGATTCATCCGCATGATCGCCCCGTTGCAGGGCAGCTCCCCCTTGACGACCTGGTCCGGCGCCGTCTTGTGGCCGAACGGCGAGAAGGCGCCGGTCTGCACCCGCTGGAAGGGAATCAGGCTGCGGGGGTCGGCAGTGGTAACGTTCACCCCGTTCAGGACGATATCCCGACAGGGCACATCCTTCGGGCTTGGGAAGAAGCGACCCCACAGGACCCAGTTGTCCAGGCCCACGATGCCGGTGTTGGTCACCGTCCCCTGCGCCCAGTAGATTCTGCCGTCCGGCCCGGCGACGACATTGTTGTTCTTGTGATCGCCCAGGGAGGGCAGGCCGCTGATCAGATCCCGGCGTCCCCGGGGCGTCACTTCTGTGATGGAGCCGTTGTGCGAGACGATCAGGTTGCCGTCCCGGTCGTGGTAGAAGCCGGCCAGCGGTGCCTTGAAGTCGCCGGTCACCACGGTGATGCCGCCGTTTCGGTTGAGCCGGAGGATGCGCCCCGCCGTGACGCCCTCGTATCCGGCGGTAGCCGCATAAGCCCCGCCGTAGCCCGATTCGCCGATGTAGATGGTGCCGTCCGGCGTGATTTCCAGGGCGGATGGCGCGTTGAGGCCAGATGCCACCACTTCGACGTGGTAGCCCGAGGGCACGGCGATTGCTTTCGGATCAGGGACCCGGGGCCGGTACTGCCGATCAGAGGGGAAGATCCAGCCTTTCCACGCAGCGGCGAAGAGCAGGGCGAAGCCGGCCAGCAGCAGGATCGTATAGCGGCCCAACTTGGCGAGCCAGGGCGGAATCAGGGCGGGCACAAGGGATCACCTCGTCCACATCCCTACTCCCTGATCAGGTGCGATAGACCAAGCTTGTGCAGCTTGTTCAGGATGGTCGTGTGGCTGGTCTCCAGGGCCTCGGCGGCCCGCCGGGCGCTGCCCGTGCGCGCGAGCACTTCGGCCAGGATCTGCCGCTCGACTTCCGCCAGGCGGTCCTTCAGCGATCCCCCGTGGAGGGCGACCCCCGCGCCCGGGGCGGCGGCGGTGCCTTCCAGCATGAGGTACTCGGCCCCGATCTCCGGGCCCGGGGCGAGGGCCAGGGCCCGCTCAACCACGTTCTCCAGCTCGCGCACATTCCCCGGCCAGGGGTACTCGCGCAGGCGGCGGCGGGCCTCATCGGCCAGGGCGGGGACGGGGCGCCCGAACCGGGCGCTCCATTTGGCGATCAGGTGGTCCGCCAGCACGTCGATATCTTCCCGGCGCTCCCGCAGGGGCGGAATGACGATGGGGATGACGTTCAGCCGGTAGTACAGGTCGTCCCGGAATTGCCGCTCAGTTACCATAGCGCGCAGGTTCCGGTTGGTAGCCGCGATCAGGCGGACATCGACCGGAATCTCCTCACGGCCGCCCACCCGGCGGACCCGGTTCTCCTGCAGCACCCGCAGGAGCTTGGCCTGCAGATGGGCAGGCAGTTCGCCGACTTCATCCAAGAAGACGGTGCCGCCCCCGGCAAACTCGAAAATGCCCTGCTTGCCGCCCCGGCGGGCGCCCGTGAACGAGCCCTCCTCGTAGCCAAAGAGCTCGCTTTCCAGCAGTGTCTCCGGCAGGGCCGCGCAGTTGATGGGGACAAACGGCCCCCCGCCCCGGCCGCTTTCGTCGTGAATGGCCCGGGCGAAAAGCTCCTTGCCCGTGCCGCTTTCGCCCTGCAGCAGTACCGTCGCATCGACCCGGCTGGCCGCCTTGGCGAGCTTGATCACGTCCGCCATCAGGCGGCTCTCGAAATTGAGGTCCTCAAATGTAATCGTCCGGGGACGGGTCAGTGAATGCGCCAGCGCCCGGGCTTCCTGAATCGACTTGAGCACCAGCACCAGACCGCCCGAGTCGCCCAGCACCCGTCCGGACGCCACGTAGTGGACCTTGCCCCGGGACGTCTGGGCCCGGACCTCCTCATTGTCGAAAGAGACCGGCGCTCGGGTCAGCCGGTCGGTGCCCAGCAGTTCAGCGGCATCCATGCCGCGGGCACGCGCTTCGCTGATGGCGAGAATCCGCTCGGCCGCTGGATTCAACCCGGCCACCCTGCCGCCCGGGCGGACGACCAGCACCCCGTCGCTGACGGTTTGCAGCACCGCGTCGACCTCGCGCTGTTTCTCCTCCTGGGGCATCAGCGGGACGGGGTCCAGGGCCGCCACGCCGGCGAGAGCCAGCAGGCGGGCCTGCACCTCCGGGGACAGAACGCCGGCCAGGCGCAGGTAGCCCAACCCCGGCAGCACTTCCATCGCTTCGATATCGAGGCCGGCGCCGGATACGACGGACAGGATATCGAGCATCATCCCCACACGATTCTCCGTAGCAATCCGCCAACGCTGCGTCATGACGCCGTTCACTCCCTCTCCTCAACATGATAGCGAATTTGCGGCCGGCTGTAACCTCGGGCGCCGGAGCTTCGTCCATCCAAGTAGAGCATTACCAATATTTGGGAGGAAATGTCCGTGAAGCATGTCCGCAAACTCATCGCCCTGGCTGCGGCGGCAGTGGCGCTGCTGGCCGTCGCAGGCGGTGCCCGGGCAGACGTCACCCCGTCGTTGCCCGCCACTGCACCCACCATGACCCTGTCCGGAACCCTGGAGTATGTCAGAAACTTGGAGACGCCCCACTATGAGCTGAATGGGTGGGTCCTCACGGCGCCCGACCAGGCAGCCATGTACCTGCTGGCGGGCCATACTGTAACCGTCACCGGGCGCCCGGTCAACTCCTACTCCATTCTGATGCGCAAGCAGCTGGCCGTCAGCGCCATGACTGCGGTGCTCGAAGGCGAACTGCAGGCTGCGGGCGGCGAGTATCAACTGAGCGGCTGGATGATCCGGGGTCTGGAAACCGAAGTGCAGTCCATGGCAGGCAGCCGGGTCCGCATGGTCGGATCGGTCGTCTGGCGCACGAAAGGCCCCCCCACCATGCAGGTGCTCGGGATGATGCCCCTGCAGAATCCGGTCGCACGGCAGGTAACGGGTACTCTGAAAGAGTCGGGCGCCGAAGGCTACAGCGTCGACAAATGGGTACTGGAGTTCGCCCATACGGGCTGGCTGAAGCGCCTGTCCGGGCAGGAGGTGACGGTGACCGGCCATGAAGTCTCCGGCGCCGAACGCCCCACACTAAGAGTGACGGATTTGCAGGTGACCATGACTGGCACGGTGATGCTGGTCAGCGATGTCGAAACGCCCCACTGGGAGCTGAGCGGCTTTGTCCTGGACGGCGCCGCCGGAGCGATGCAGCCGTACGCCAACCGGCCCTGTACGGTCACCGGCTCGCTGTCACAGGAGATGTCCATCTACATGCGGCCTGTGCTTAAGGTAAGCAAGTTGAGTGAGGCCGGACTGCCCGCCAAGGTGGTCGTGCGCGGTGTGATTCCCGCCCTGCCTGCGCCCGCGGTATACCGAAACGGTTACTTGATGCTGCCTTTGCGGGCGGTTGTTGAAGCCGCAGGCGGTCAAGTGGCCTGGGACCCCGCACAATGGGCCGTGCGGGTGACCGTTGGCGATCAGAAGACGTTGATCCGCATCGGCAGCCGGGAGGCGGGGACGGTGGCGCTTTCGGTGGCGCCTTACCTGCACGAGGGCCATACGATGGCGCCGCTGGACCTGTTCGAGCGGGTGGGCCTGCGGGCGAGTTGGGTGGGTGAAACCCTGCACTTGTCGCAAAATCAGTGAACCATTCCGGCAGTGAAGAGCGTCCATGTAGTGAATACCTCACGGGAGTGACGCTGCATGGTCGGATGCCTGCTTTGGGCAATTCTATTCGTGCTCTGCTGGCCGCTGGCGCTGGTCGGGCTTGTGCTGTATCCCGTCGTGTGGCTCCTGCTGCTGCCGTTCCGCATTCTCGGCATTGCCGTGGAAGGCGTGCTGGAGCTGGTCTGGGCAATCGTGATGCTGCCCGCCAGGCTGCTGGGCGGCCGGCCGCGCCGTTGACGGGTCTGCGCGGCAGGAAAAAAAGCCCGCTTTACCCTCAAAAAGGTGAAGCGGGCTTCCGATTATGAATAAGGAGGGGCTGGGTTAACGAAAAGGCCAACTGGCCTTTAACAGCTCGCTCAGGAAAACGGGCTGCCGGCCGGCTTGGCGGCGACGGCTGCACCGGTGCCGCCCGACTTTACGGCGAAGCCGGAGATCAATACGCGGGTGGCGCCCTGGCAGTCCGGGCATTTCACCTCATGTCGCCGGTTGTAGGCCACGATCTCTTCAAAGCGCTTGCCGCACTCCTCACAAGCGAAGTTGTACATGGGCATGGGGCACCTTCGCCTCCCTTACGGAATAGACTGTGTTGCTTACATTCGATCTTGATACCCCGTAGGGTATATCTCTAAGATACTTGCGCCCCTACTGGATGTCAAGGAAGAAATCAAATCTGTTCAAACCACTTATGTTACCTTATCATTAAAGATGAACTGAAAGTGAAGGGTCGGGCTGTCGCCCACCCAAGTAAATCAATAGCGGAGGGCAATAAATCAATGGATTCGCTGACGCACCTGCTGGTAGGGCATGCGATGGGTGCTGCGGCAAGCGGCGTGGCACAGCCGTATGGCACTGCCGTCTACTGGGCCGTGCTGGTCGGCAACTCGCTGCCCGATATTGATGTACCGCTTAGTCTGCTCGTCGGCCGGGGCATCAAGCTGCACCGGACCATCACCCATACAATTCCGGGTACCGTAATCCTCTCGGCTGTGGCTGCTGCGGCCATTTCGCTCTTGCTGCCGGGGACGCCATTCGGTATCCTGTTTGGCTGGACACTAATGGGCTGCCTCTCGCACATGGCGCTGGACTGCCTCAACCTGTTCGGGGCGCGGCTGTTCTGGCCGCTGAGCACCCGCGCGGTTGAAGTGGGCGTCCTGCATATTCTTGATCCGTTCCTGCTGGGGCTGTTGGGCACCGCATCGCTGGCCGTCTATTTCCGGCTTGCGCCGCAGGCGTTCCTGTCCTGGGCATTTGTGCTGATATGGCCGTACGTCGCCTGTCGCATCGCGACCGCCCGAAAGCTGTACTGGGCACTGCGCCGGGCCGGCTCCCACCGGGCTCGCATCATACCCTGGTTTGCCAGCTGGCGGTACGTGTTCGAAACTCCGACGGCCATTGAATTCGGCCACTGGATTCGCGGCCGGCGGCAAGCCGTCACGACCTACATCAAGCTGGAACATCCCATCATCCAGGCTTCGCTGGCCAACCCCAAGGTGACGGCCTTCCTGGCCGCAGCCGAATACCCCTATGCGCTGGTCGAGGAAGATGCGGACGGCCCTGCAGTCGTCTGGGGCGATGCGCTCCGGCAAATGCGGGCCGATTTCCGTCCCCTGCGCGTCCGGGTCGAAGCCGACAATATGTAAAGCCAAAGGGCGCCCACCGGGGCGCCCTCTCTTCTTATGCAACGTTGACGACTTCGTATCCGGCATCGGCAATCGCCGCCTTGACCGCCTCCAGATCATATTGTCCGGACACGACCGCCTTGCCAACTTCGACCTGGGACTCGGCGATACCGGGAACGGCAGCCAGTGCCTTCTTGACGTGCATGACGCAGTGCATGCAGGACATGCCGGAAATCTTGAGCGTCGTCGTCATAGGTATACACTCCCTCGCGATGTGTTAATACCCTTACGGGGTACTGGTTCTGCCTCCATCGTAGCCCGGTATGGTGGACCCGTCAACCCCGAAATTTCACCGCCCCACCAAAAACTCGACGCGTACCCGCCTTGTGACTTCGATGGTGCCGGGCAGCACCGGCACGGCCTCGGCGGCCACGGCCCGCGCAAAAAGCGGCGTAACCGGACCTCCGGCGGGTTCCGCCTCGACCCGCAGGACGGGGCCGAGGGCGATGCCGAGCGACCGCGCAAGAACGACTGCCTGGCGCTGGGCCGCCTGGACGGCCAGCGAAAGCGCCGCGGCTTCGGCGGCGCTCGGGTCGCGCACCTCAAAGCTAATTCCGGCCACGTTGTTTGCTCCGGCGGCTACCGCCCGGTCGATCAGGGCGCCCACTGCGGACGGGTCGCGGAGCGTAACCCGCACGGTGGCCGTCGCATCGAAGCCAATCTGACGGCCATTCTCCACGATCGGCTGCAGGGAGACCTGCGTGGTCTGAATCTGCTCCTGCGGCACGCCCGCCGCCCGCAGGGCGCTTACCACCCGACTGAGCGCCGCGGCCGTCTGCTGAAAGGCTGTCGCCGCCTGCTGGGCCCGGGTCGTTACCCCCAGGCTCAACACGACCACATCGGGCACAACGTCAGTCCTTCCTTCCCCAGTCACGACCAGAACGGGCGGATTCATCCCCGCCATCGGGCTGATGAGGCTCATGGGCCACCACTCCCTCCTCGGTCATCGGCCTTGCGATACCCTATCCGGCTGGACGGGCAGAAATGCAGAAAGGCAGGAACCTTACGGCTCCTGCCTTGCGCGTGCTGACGATCCTTTAGCGTGCGACCGGCGCCTCGGCCGGCTCAAACCGGGCCGTGAAGTGGCGCAGAACCCTGGGCTCCTGGGTGAACCGGACGCCGCGCACGGTGTGGCGCCGGTCGTAGACAGCCTTAAGGGCGTCGGCCACGACGTCCATATGGTTGTTGGTGTAGGTCCGGCGGGGAATGGCGAGGCGCAGAAACTCGAAATCGGAGGGCAACTGCTCGCCGGTCTCGGGGTCGCGGCCCATCATCAGCGAGCCGACCTCGACGCCCCGGACGCCGCCTTCGATATAGAGTTCCACGGCGAGGGCGTGACCCGGGAACTGGTCTGCCGGAATGTGGGGCAGGAACCGGGCCGCATCAACGAAGACGGCGTGGCCACCGACAGGGAGCTGAATCGGTACGCCCGCCTTGTGCAGCTCTTCGCCCAGATAGGCCACCTGCCCGATACGGCTGCCGAGGTACTCAACGTCGAGGGCTTCCATCAGGCCGACGGCCAGGGCTTCCAGGTCCCGCCCGGCCAGGCCGCCGTAGGTGAGGAACCCTTCGAAGGGTACGACGAGGCCGGCGGCCGCGCGGTAGAGTTCTTCATCCTTAAACGCCAGCAGGCCGCCGATGTTGACCAGGCCGTCCTTTTTAGCGCTCATCATCAGGCCGTCGCCATACGAGAACATTTCGCGGGCGATCTCAATGGGCTGCTTGCCCTCGTAGCCCTCTTCCCGCTGCCGGATGAAGAAGCAGTTCTCCGCGTACCGGGCCGTGTCGAAGAGATAGGGGATGTGGAACTCGCGGGCGATCGCGGCCGCCGCCCGGATGTTGGCCATGGAGACGGGCTGGCCCCCGGCGGAGTTGCAGGTGACCGTCATGATGATCGCCCCGATGTTCTGGGGGCCATGCTCGACGATGAACCGGCGCAGCTTGTCAAGGTCGATGTTGCCCTTGAAGGGGTAGTAGTTGTCCGTATCCTTCGCCTCGTCGACGACCAGGTCGACGGGCCGTCCGCCCGCCAGCTGAATGTGCGCGCGGGTCGTGTCGAAATGCATATTGCCCAGCACGTACAGGCCCGGCCGGCGGACGATTTGCGGCATGAGGCACTGCTCGGCGCCCCGGCCCTGGTGGGTGGGAATCACCCACTTATACCCGGTGATCGACTCGACGGTCTCCTGGAGCCGGTAATAGCTGTCGCTGCCGGCGTACGCCTCGTCGCCGCGCATGAGGGCGGCCCACTGGTCGTCGCTCATGGCGCCGGTGCCGCTGTCGGTCAGCAAGTCAATGAAAACATCGCGCGAGCGCAGGCCGAAGATGTTGTAGCCGGCTTCACGAATGCGGGCTTCGCGTTCGGGGCGGGGAATCAGGCGGATTGGTTCGACCATCTTAATCTTGTAGGGCTCGGCATATCGCATGCGAAATCCACCCTTCCACAGTGTCCGTCTTGCCTGATAGTTTTTGCAAGAACTATGCCACCCGCCGATTGGCCGCTTGAAGGGTGTTAATGGATCAAAATGAGACGCGATACCCCGGCATAGATGTCTCATTTCGATACAGCGTGAGACAATTACTGCAACCCATGCTTCGCCAGCTTCCGGTAGAGGGTAGCCCGCCCCATCCCCAAATGCTCGGCCAGCGCAGCCTTGGACGAGAAATGGCGCAGGCCCGCTTCCAGCAGGGCCTTCTCCACTTCATCCCACCCCGGAAAGCCGGCGGTTTCGGCCAGTAGGCCGACCGTCGCGCCCGCGTCTCTGGGCGCCACCTCCGGCGGCAGGTCGCTCTCCGTGATGACGCCGTCGTCGTCCAGCACCATCGCCTGCTCCAGCAGGTTCTCCAGTTCCCGCACGTTGCCCGGGTACTGGTACGCCAGCAGCAATCGCAGCGCCGCCTGGTCGAGGGCGGCGGGCGCCCGTCCCAGCCGCTCGCCGGCCCGCCGCAGGCCGTGCTCGATAAAGGTGGGCAGGTCCTCCCGCCGCTCCCGCAGGGGCGGCAGCAGGATGCGGATCACGCGCAGCCGGTAGTACAGGTCTTCCCGGAACTGCTTCGCCTCGACGAGCCCCTGCAGAGGCCGGTTCGTCGCCGATATGATGCGCACGTCAGACTTGCGGACTGCACCGCCGCCCAGCCGGCGGAATTCGCCACCCTGCAGCGCTCGGAGGAGCTTGGCCTGCATGGCCAGCTCCATATCGCCAATTTCGTCGAGGAAGAGCGTGCCGCCGTCGGCCATCTCGAACAGGCCTGCCCGGCCGCCCCGGCGGGCGCCCGTGAAGGCGCCTTCGTCGTAGCCGAACAGCTCGCTTTCCAGCAGCGTGGCGGGCACGGCGGCGCAGTTCATGGCGATGAATGGGCGCCCCTTGCGGTCGCTGTGGGCGTGAATCAGCCGAGCCACGACCTCCTTGCCGGTGCCGCTCTCCCCCTCGATCAGGACCGGAGAGCCCACAGCCGCCGCCCGCAGGGCCAGATTGAAGGCCCGCTGGGCCACCGGGCTCCGCCCGATGACCACGCCGTCCAGCTCATCGCCCGTGCTCAAGTAGCCCCGCAGCAGGGCGATGGTGTTGTGCGCCTCGGCAAGCTGGGCGTTCAGGGCCATCACTTCCGTGACGTCCCGGAAGACGGAGACGGCGCCGATGAGCCGGCCCCCTTCCTGCAGCGGCACGATGTTGGAGATGACCTCACGCCCGGCAACCCGCGTGCGCACGCCCACCAGCGGCCGCCGGGACTCCAACACCTGCAGCAGATGCGAATCGGGCGCCACTTCCCGGACGGGCCGTTCCAGCACGTTCCGGGCGACCATCCCGGTAATGCGTGCGTTCGCTTCGTTTACATACACGACGATCCCGTCCGCATCGCAGACGGCCACGCCGTCGTGCAGGGCTTCCAGGAGGGGCGCTGCAGCCTGCATCAGCTGTGTGATCTCCACGCCGGTTCTTCCCCCCCGCTCGTTTCTTCTCATCCGGATAGTTCGAGGCGGCGGCGATCAATCACCTGTTGGCCTGCCGCCATGTAGCAGTACGGGACTTGAATGTGGGAATGGGAACGGGGTTTTTTCCACGGAGGACGCGGAATGGGACACGGAAATCGCGGCAGTGGAAGTGGGAATGTGATATGGGCGCGGATTCCGCAGATGGCACGGCGCCATCACCACTTTTTCGTCCCATTCCGTGGCCTCCGTACTTCCGCGCACTCCGTGGCAAAATGTCTCCATTACCTCACATAAGCAGCCTTCAATGACATGAGGACTGCAGCGTAGCCTGCGTCCACAGCAGCGAGCAGGATTCAGGGCGTACGTGCAGAGGATGCACATACGCCCTTGGCTTCGAGAACAATTTGTGCTACTTAGGATCCGGGTCCCGGAAGCCTTCGCCCAGCACTTCGTGCACGTCGCTGACGACCATGAACGATCGGGGGTCGATGGCGTTGACCATCGCCTTCACCGGCTGGAGCTCACCGCGCTGGAGCACCACGTAGAGCATGCTCTTGGCCTGCCCGGTATACGCCCCGACAGCGGGGAGGATCGTGCAGCCCCGGCCCACCTCGTCCATGATGCGCTGGGCAATCTGCTTGGGTTCGGTGGTGATGATGGTCAGGCCCTTGGCGGCGTAGAAGCCTTCCTGAACCAGGTCGACCACCCTGCTTGAAATCAGCAGAGTAATGGCCGACCACATCGCCGCCTCCGCGGAGAAGGCGAAGCCGGCTGCCAGTAGGACGCAGGCATCGACGCCCATCACCAGCGTTCCGACGGAGAGCCCGAACTTCTGATGCCCCACGATGGCCAGAATGTCCGTCCCGCCGGTGGTGCCGCCGGAGCGCAGCACCAGCCCGAGGCCAAGGCCCATCAGAAGCCCGCCGTAGACGATTGCGAGAATGGTCTGGTTGGTCACGGGCTGCATGCGCTGGGTCAGGCCCAGGAAGAGCGAGAAGGCGCCGACGCCGACGAGCGACTTCCAGAGCAGGTTCCAGCCCCTGACCCTCACGCCCATGGCGATAACGGGGATGTTGAGCAAGAGCGTCGTGGCCCAGATGGGTACGCCCAGCTTGTGCTGGAGGATGATGCCCACACCCACCACGCCGCCTTCGGCGAGCTTCAGGGGCACGAGAAACAGGTTGACGGAAAGTGCCATGAGCAGGGCGCCCGAAAGCAGGGGAATAACCCAGAGCAAGGGTAATGGGCCTCCTTACGGCTTAGGCGGAGAGGGCTGAGTGGTACCGGGCTGCGGCGTGCCGGGCTGCGGCGTGCCGGGCTGCGTTGACCCGGGCTGCGTTGACCCGGGCTGCGTTGACCCGGGCTGCGTTGACCCGGGCTGCGCCGGAGGCAGCGGGAACGTCGGCCACGTGGGGTCGGCGGGCGCCGGCGGCAGGGTGGTGAGAATCACCATCCGCTCGGCCTCGTTCCACTCGACCTTCAGCCCGAACTGCGTGGCCACGAAGCGCAGCGGCACGACCGTCCGGCTGCCGACGATGATCGCGGGCTGGTCGAGCTTCTCGTCCAAAACCTTCCCGTTGACCTTAACCGTCACATCGTCGATGGTGAGGGCAATCATCGTATTGCCTTTCTTTGCCTCCACCGTCCGAGTGTCGTTGTGCCAGATGATATCGTCGTTGCGGACGCCCAGGGCGTTGAAGATGGCCCGCATGGGCACCAGCGTGCGGTTATTCTGGATAAACGGCTGCACCTCATTGGGATCAAAGGTAACCAGTTTGCCGTCCAACTGGACCCGGATGGACGGCGCCGGCTCCTCATGAGCCATGCGCAGGACGGAGACGTTGGTCAGGATCAGGGCGTCTGTGGTGAAGACCCGGAAATCCGCTCCGCCTGCCTGTGTACCGCTGAACCGGGCGTCCTCCAGGGTGGCAAACTGGGTCTTCAGCCCTTCCGTGTTACCCCGGCTCGTCAGCACGACCCGTTTCCTCGTCACGTCGTCGGCTTTTGACTGCGGGCGCAGCGGGTCATAGGAGTCATACTCAAGGTAGATGGGTGTCAGCCCCATGTCGCGGTAGGTGACGGCAATCTGCACCTTATTCTTCCCACCGCTGATGTACGTATCGTCCACATCAAAGTAGAAATATCGCTCGGGTGCGATCTGATTGGCGAGGGACTGGCGCCCGCCCAGCTCAAGCGAAGGCTGGGTCAGGCCGTCGGGCAGCCCGTCCACCAGGCGCAGTCCATCTTCCAGGTTGGGCTGGCCCAATGACAGCTGCACATACTGTGCATCTTTGTAGTTCCGCTGCGGCATAGGCGGCTGAGCTGACGGGTCGGCGCCGAACGCCGTGCCGGCGCACAACATAAGCAGAAGTGCCGCTGCCGCGCTCACCCACCGGGGGCAGGACGTGGCCATGTGGCTCGCTCCTTTCAAATCAAGCTGGCACTGGTGAGAATGTTTCGCAGAGAAGTGCGTTCTGCGTTGCTCAGTGGCTGCAGGGGCAACCGCGGCGGACCGCCGTACCAGCCGCGCATCTCCATGGCAGCCTTGACGCCGGGAATTCCCAGATAACCGCCAACGGCCTGGTTGACCGGAAGAAGCCGGGCCTGCAACGCCTGTGCTTCCACCCACCGACCGGCCTGGCAAAGGTTGTACAGGTCGACGCACTCAGCGGGCGCCACATCGGCCAGGGCGAGCACCCCGCCGCGTACGCCGACGCTCAGCGCAGCCAGGAAGGCGCTGCCGGTGCCGACCAGCACGTTCCAGCCGGGCCGGGACTTCAGGAGCAACTCCTGCAACTGAATCACGTTGCCGGCGCTGTCCTTTATGCCGATAATGTTCTCCTCCTGCGAAAGCGCAACCGCCACCTCGACCGGGAGGTCGAAGCCCGTAAACTTGGGAACGCTGTAGAGCATGACCGGCACCGGCGAAGCCTTGCCCACTGCCCGGTAATGCTCTAGCAGGGCAGCCTTGGTCATGAGGGGCTTATAGTAACATGGATGCACCACCATGACCGCGTGGGCGCCCAGCCGGGCCGCCTCCTCGGTTAGGGTTACCGTCGCCCGCGTCGATTCGCACCCGGTGCCCACCAGACCCAGCTTGCCCTTGGGGAGTGCCTCCAGGCCTGCCCGGATTACCTCGCGCTTCTCCGCCTCATCAAGGTAGACGTACTCGCCGTTCGACCCCAGCAGGACGACGCCATCAAGCCCGGCGCCGCACAGGGCGGCAATATTGGCCTGGTACTGGTCCAGGGCCAGGTTTCCGTCACCGTCGAAAGCCGTGGGAACCGGGGCAAAGACGCCGTTCAGTTGCAGCACCATGTGCACATCCACTCCTTGGGTATAACCGAAACCCCCGGTCGTACCCGGGAACGGAGCCCCCCGTGAAGGGCGCGGCTCTCCCAGGCAGACCGGGGGAAAGGCGTTATTTTTTCTCGGTGCTCTTCTCTTCTGCCTTTTCGTCAGTGCTGGCATCCTTCATAGATTTCTTAAATTCCTTAAGCGTGTCGCCCACAGCACGACCGAGCTGAGGCAGCTTCGCGGCGCCAAAAATCAAGACGATGACCAGGACGATCAGCACAAGTTCCATCGTGCCGATGTTGCGCATAGCGTTTTCCTCCCTGAATTGCCCGCTGGGGCAGACGATAAGCCACATCCCATGGTTCGGGATGTGGCTCGCGTTTTCCTGCTCTTATGATTCTCAGAGCGTCTGGTCCTGCAGCGCGGCGGCCAGACCAGCGGCGTCCTTGCCCCAGGCCGCAGTATCGGCGGCATAGAACTGCATGCCCGCATTCAGGTTCCCGGCTGCCAGCCGGACTTCTTCCAGCGCCATGGCCGTTTCGGCGGTGCCCAACACCAGCTGCCGCACTTCCTCGGAAATGCGGGCCAGTACCGCTTCGATGCGGGCGCCCGGCTCGTGGCCGGCGGCGGCCTGATGAGCGGAGCGGTTGACCTGCGCCTGCTGCAGTTCAGCCTGCAAACCCCGCCCCAGATTCAGCAGCTGCTGCAATTCCCGCTCGAGAACCCCGGCCAGCTCCGCGCCTGCGGCAGCGGATTGCACGACACTGATCAGGTCGGCAGCCGTTGCCTCCAGGGCGCCCGATACCCGAGTGGCCAGGTCCTGCTGGGTCCGAGTCGATTCAAGACCCCGCTGTGCACCATCGGAAAGCCCCGCCAGCCGCTTCTCAATCTCATGGGTCTGTTCCTGCGCCTGCCTGGCGAGGCCGCGAACGGCATCCGCCACGACGGCGAACCCGCGTCCGCTCTTGCCTGCGCGGGCCGCTTCAATGGCCGCGTTGAGCGCCAGCATGTTGGTCTGCGTGGCGATGGACCGCATCGCGGCCACCGCCTTGTCCCCCTCCGCCGCCTTCCGGCTCAGCTCGTCCAGGAGCCCGGCCGCCCCGGCAGCCTCTGCCCGGAGCCGGTGCACTTCGTCCAGGGCCCGGCCTGTACCCTCGGCCAAGGCGCGTATCGTCTCGGCCACCCCGGCGATGGTCTCACTAGTGCTCCTGGCCTGATCGACAGCTGCGGCAGCGCCGGTTGCCATCTCCCGGGCCCGGCGCCCAGCTTCTTCCGGTGCGGCCTCATCCGGCCGCCGGGACCGGCCTGCAGCCACATGCTCCAGCGTGTGCCGGGCAGTGCCGGCCAGTTCCGCAACCGTGGCCAGCCCGCCCGCCAGTTCCCGGTCATGCCGGGCGACATCCACGACGTTCGCTTCCATAAGCGCGGCTTCCCGGCAGAGGGCGCCGCCCTGGGCGGCCAGGGCCGGAGCCACGTCAGCCAGGCGCCGGGCCCGGGCCGCAATCCGCCCGCTGTCGCCCGGCACAAGCGGTGCATCCTCCGATGCTCGCTCCGGTGCAAGGGCCAGGCCGACGCCCAGGGCGGCTAGCGCCACAACGCCGCTGAGCACCAGCAACACGGGCGCCAGCGGGGGGCTGCCGGCCGCCGCAGCCGATTCCTGCAGGCGAACCTGGGCAGCGTGGAGCGCCTGTAAGGCGTCATCGGCGGCCCGGTATTGGGAAACCAGGCGCTCCCGGTCAGGAGTCTCCCTGGCAGCGCGCACATAGCGGAGGAGCGCACCGGCACTCTCCGCTTCCCCTTCCCCCATGAGCCAGGCGGCGCCCGCCTCGAGGCCCCCCAGCCCCTCCACCGTCCCGAAGCCCGACACTGCACGCCCGTAGAGCGATTCCCGGGTATCTAGCACCTGCAGCTGAAGCCTGCCCACATAGGCCACGGCGTCGGCCCAGCGCCCCGCGTCGGGCACACCAGCGGCGGATGCCACCCGCCAGCCGGCCAGCCCCGTCACCCCCGCGAAAATCAGCAGCATTCCCGGCCATAGCCACCGGCGCATCGGATCCCCCCTCCCGCTGGATTCTATCTGTGAGCGTATATGGAAAATGAAGGGAATTGCAGATTAGCCGCCGAACATGATACCGCCAGGAGACCATTGATTCCGAAGTATTGGAGGTGGCGGCGTGCGCTTGCGGCGTGGCGTTGCCGTTCTGATGCTCCTCGCCGTCTGGCTCACTGCCCTCTTGCCAGCCATCGCCCTGGCCGAGCCGACGACGGGCGACCCGAAGCGGGATTCGCAGAGCAAATTCGCCGTCGGCCAGATGTACGAACGCGCCGGGGATCTCACCCAGGCTGAGCAGTATTACCGGGAAGCGCTGGAACTCTGGCCCGATAACGAGGACGCCCGGAAGTCGCTTCAGGGCATCCTTGACGCGCGCAAACCAGTCGAAACGCCCGAGCCCTTCTGGGTCAAATGGTTCTCCTGGCTGCCCGGAGTGGCCGAAGGCGGCAGCACCACGGCTGCATCCATCATGGAAGTGCTCGGGTGGATTGCGGCCATCGTACTGTTCATCGCGCTCTTCTTCAAGTTCGGCATGGAGACGATCCGCCTGGCCATTCTGCGCTCCAAAGGCATTCCGCTGCTGGGGCTGGGGGAGTTCACCGACCCGACGGGCCGTCTGCCCGGCCTTCCGCATCAATTGGCTACTAACATGAACGACGCCGGTCTCACTTTTTACGATGAGAAAGGGGCGGTTGTGCCGGATTTCAATTTCATCGGCGATTCGGGCTTCGCCCAGGCCCGGCTGCTGGCCAAGGCCCTGGAGATGCTCTACTCCCGCGCTGTGCAGCGCATCAATGTCGACATCTCCCTGGATGACGGGATGCTGAACGCCTCGGTCTCCCTGGTGGACAGCGCCAACGGCTACGTACGCTATCTGCACGTCGTCTCCGTCGATCCGCAGCAGTACGCCGGCGCCGGTGAACTGACGAAGGTGGTCGCACAACTGGTGGCGGACGCCATCCTGATCTCGATCTCCCGGGACCCCAATACAAGGGGCCTGCTGTTCCAACGGATGGGCGACTGGACCAACGCCCTCAAGGAGTTCACCGCCGCTGCAGAAGCGGCGAAGAAGCGGGGCCTGTGCGGCATTCACTATCAGGCTCACCTGAACCTGGGGAACCTGTACAGCTTTCTGGGGCTGCAGGACAAGTCGGTCTCCGCGTACAACGAAGTCGCGGAAAAGGCGAGCAACCCCCTGACCCTGGCGCTGATTCAAGCTGCCATGGCCTGCTCCTATCGCAACTGGTGCAATATCAGCCCGCCGGACCAGCGCGGCACCTATGAGTGGCTGGCGCGTCAGGCCATTGAGCGGGTGCTCGGTGCGCCGCAGAAGACGCCCCTTATCGCCTATACGATCGCCTGCTACTTCAGCCTCTCCAACCAGATCGACGACTGCCTGCGCTGGCTGCGCGAAGCTGTTTCCGGCGATCTGGCCTACCTGGACTATGTACAGACCGACCCGGACATGGAAAACCTGATGAAGTGGCTGGGCGGTCGCTCGCCGGCCGAGGCGCTGGGGCTCCGGGTCTAGGGGCCTTAGCCGGTCGCCTGGATGTGTTCGAGCAGCGCCCCCGTCGGAGAGCTCCACTGGAAGATGTCCAGGCCCATGGCCAGCGCATCGCCGATAAGCGGGTCGTCAAGATGCTCGAAGAGACAGATGATGAGGCCGGCGCCCAGGTCCTGGAGCGTCTGGGCGGCGGCCAGCGCCTGCTCTCGCCAGCGCATGTCGAGCAGGAACAGGTCGGGTGCGTGGTCCAGGGCGGCGAGGATGCTCCCGGGCTCCATGACTGTCCAGACGATCTCGACGCCGGCGCCGGGGTGCGATTCGACGAATCCCTCCAGCGTCGCGGCAAGCAGTCCGCTGGCTGCCAAGAGCGCCACCCTCATGCCCCACCCCTCCATTTGCTTAAGATATGATTCTTGTAGATGTTTCCATTTCCAGATACGTTTATTCGGGCGCCAGGGTTCGGTGGTGTGAAGAGAAAATGTGGAGCCCGCTGTGGTCATCGGGGGAAAACAAGTAAGCGGCGCCAGAGGTTGCTGTGCTTGTGGCGTCGCGCGCCGTGCCCCCGGAGAATGGTGGCAAAAAGTCGCAAAGGCTGGGGAAAGTCCACGATGGTCGGGGTCGGCCCGTTAGTGAGGGAAGCAGGATTCCACGACTTTTTTCCGAGGGCAGGCTCAGGCCAATTGGAAAAACGTAGCGGAATCACGACTTCGAAGGGCCCGTTCACCCCGTACATCGCTCTCTTGGGACCTCAGATGGGGCATTTTGGCCCGAATCAGGCCCAAAACCGGTGGTTCTATCACCTCCAGGTCCTTTTTTTGTGGATTCCGCTACGTTTTTCCATATCACTGCAGACTCGCCCGGAAAAACGTAGCGGAATCCAGACGGCAGAGCGCCCTGGTCATTCGCGCCCTTTTGCGTCGCGCAAGTGGTGCCCATGACGGGCGCCTCTTTCACTGCATGAAGTATTTCGAATACGCCTGGTGCCTGTTGGCCCCACTGAGCCGTGCGTAGATCTGCGTCGTTTCTGGCTTGTCGTGGCCAAGGATGGACTGCACCGCGGCCAACGGGGCACCTTGGACGAGAAGCAACACACTTAACCAGCCACCCAAGCAGGTGCGGGCAGTTGTCCTCCCGGCTCCGGAGGTAACGCCGCAGCCAGAGTGGAGCCGGCTATGTACCCGCGCAGATCGTCCAACGTGGTGGATTCTACTGATGAATCCCCAATCACCTGTACTAGAAGTCTCATCTGTAACCTGTAGGCCCGAAGTGTATCAGAGCTGCACCCCTCTGCCCGACGCTGTTCCATCCAACATCCGACCGCTTCGGATACCAGCATAGAAAAGGACCTCCCGATGACAGAATCACAATCGATTATTGTCAGAGAAGGCCCCAGTGAGCCACGACACGCCGACCCGTAACTGATGGTGCACCGGGAGTCCGAACGCCGGCTGCAGGAATAGCGCGCCCGAAGCGGTGTATGGCCAACGGAGTAGGCCGCAGGATTGAACTAGACGTCCGTTGAAGCCTAGAATAACTTCGCATTCGAAACCTTCGAATCAGGTCTGCAGGCGCTTTCCATTTGTACGTGCGGCCCAAATCGTTAGAGCGCACTGCGCGCAATCTGCAGGGGGCATGATTATGGCGGAAGGAAGTGGAAAACGATGGATTTCCAAACGGTTATGCAGGAACTGGAAGCGCTCGGGAAGGAACGTATCAAAAAGACTTACATGAGCAATGGTGCACACGAGCCGCTTTTTGGCGTGGCTACAGGCGAGATGAAACCGCTCGCGAAGAAAATAAAGAAAAACCAGCCTTTGGCCGAGCTGCTTTATGCCACCGGGAACTACGATGCCATGTATTTTGCTGGTATCATTGCGGACCCAAAGGCAATGACTGAGGAAGGTTTTGAGCGTTGGATGGATGCGGCGTATTTTTATATGCTGTCCGATTTCGTGGTTGCAGTAACGTTGGCAGAAACCGATTTTTCGCAAGTTGTTGCCGATAAATGGATCGGCAGCCGTGAAGAACTTAGAATGTCGGCAGGCTGGAGCTGCTATTGCTGGCTTTTGGGTAATCGCCCGGACGGTGAATTTAGCGCAAGCAAGATTGCCGCCATGTTGGATCAGGTGGAAAACACGATCCACGATTCTCCTGATCGAGCCAAATCCGCCATGAATAATTTCATTTACACAGTCGGGATTTCATATTTGCCGCTCCATGATAAGGCGGTCGAAACCGCAAAGGCAGTAGGCCCAGTCGAAGTCAGGCGGGGCAAGACAAAAAGTCGCCTCTCCCTCGCCTCCGAAAACATCCAAAAGTCTATAGATAGAGGAGAGCTTGGTTTCAAGCGTAAGAATGTAAGGTGCTGATGTTGTCGTCTAGCGAGTGACCTCGGGCTCGAACCTTCCGTGGGGTCTGTTACGAAATCTTGCTGCTTTGCAGTGCCACGCTGCAGACGCCAGTCCAACAGATAGGTGGCGGCCACCGCATACACGGTGGCCGCATGTTAGATCCGAGCGCTGTCTCCAGACCAACTGGCCTTATCTCATGTTCGCACCCGTTACTCGGAGTTCACCCGGCAACCCGAAGAAGCCGCACAGTCGGTCCGGAAAAGCCCGGCCAGCACGCCGACCAGGAGCAGTCGGTTTCCGACAATGGCCACGCTGACCGGCGACAGGAAGTTGGACAGCGCCCCACGTCGCCGTCAATGTGGTGAGTACAGAAAAGGCCGCACCCCGTCAGGGCTGCGGCCTGCCGCCGCGCTTCACGTTGCGTCCGGGCGTGCGACACGCTTGGTCATCCGGATGGTCTCGGGGCGGAAGCCGGCACCCTGGAAAAGCTTGACGGCGCCCACGTTACCCGCCTGCACCGTAATGGTAAGATAGGGCACGCCCCGCTGGACGGCGTAGGCTTCAGCCATATCGAGGAGGCCCTTGGCCACGCCGCGTTCGCGGAACTCCGGCCAGACGTGCAGTTCGCTGACGTACCCTTCAGGCAGGCCCGTCAGTTGGTCGGTCGGACCGAACATGACGGCCGCATATCCGCAAATGGCGCCGGACTCCTCGACGGCCACGAGGTCGATGCGCTCCCAGCCCGCTGGGATCTTCCGGTCGCGCGGCAGGCGCAGCCATTCGGCGAAGCGGCGCTTGACGGCCTCCGGGTCGCGGGTGGAGGACCCGGGGACGTGCACGTAGTCGTCGAGGTTATCCATGGTGCGCTGCCACTGGTCGATGGCTGCCTCATCAGCGGGAGAGGCCCTGCGGATGCGGATAGGCATGTGGTGGGGCACCTCTTTTCGGGTAGTCGGGATGTCGGGATGTCGGGACCCCGCGGGTGGGCGCCCTGTGGGACGCCCACGGTCCCCGGGAACTCGGCAAGAGGCAGTGAGCCCTCGATCGGGCGGCGGCACCGGAACCGGTCGGGCCGGTCCCTCGGGTAGCGCACCGCCGGTGCCGCCTGATGCTTTCGGGGAGCGGGGCTAACTGCCTCTAGCCTCGCTCCCGGACGTCCCTTCGGGCATCCCACAGGGCGCCCCCCTCATCCTTCGCCCCTGCCTCCCCGGAGGGCCCAACCACCGCAGACTTTCCGGTTTGCGTATTGTGTGGGTGGTCAAACCATTGCCTGCTCCAGGTCCGCAATCAGGTCATCGGCGTCCTCGATGCCCACGGAGATGCGAATCAGGCCGTCGGTGACGCCGAGGGCGCCCCTGCGGTCGGCGGGGATGGAGGCGTGCGTCATGCGGGCGGGCACTTCGATCAAAGACTCCACGGCGCCCAGGGACTCGGCCAGCGTGAAGAGGCGGACGCGGCGTAGCATCTGGTCGGCCAGCTCCCCCGAGCCGACATCAAACGAGACCATGCCGCCAAAGCCGCCGGCCTGGCGCTGGTGCACTTCACGCCCCGGATGGTCCGGCAGACCGGGGTAATATACTTTGCGAACTTTCGAGTGTGCGCTAAGCCATGCTACAATTTTGCCCGCGTTGGCTTCGTGTTCCTTCATGCGCACAGCCAAAGTTTTTATGCCGCGCATCAGCAGATAGCAATCCTGGGGCCCCGGCACCCCGCCCGCGGCGTTCTGCAGGAACGCCAGGCGCTGCCCGACTTCCGGGTCCCTGGTGACCACCAGGCCGCCGACCACGTCGGAATGGCCCCCGAGGTACTTGGTCGCCGAATGCCACACAATATCCGCCCCGTGCTCCAGGGGCCGCTGCCAGTAAGGCGTCATAAATGTGTTATCGACCACAAGGAGCAGGCCGTGCGCCTTCGCAATCCGTCCCATCGCGGCCAGGTCGGTAATCTTCAGGAGGGGGTTGGTCGGCGTTTCGATCAACAGCGCTTTCGTATTCGGGCGGATCGCCTCGACCACCCGAGCAGCGTCGCTGGTGTCCACATAGGTCGCCTCCAGGCCGAAGCGCCGGAAGACCTTGTCCTGCAGCCGGAACGTGCCGCCGTATACATCATCACCGATGATCAGATGATCGCCGGCGCCGAAGAGCAGCAGAATCGTCGACAGGGCCGCCAGTCCCGAGGCGAAGGCCAGCCCCCGGGCGCCCTCCTCCAGCTCGGCAATCTGGGCTTCGAGGGCCGCGCGGGTCGGGTTGCCCGTCCGGGAGTACTCGTAGCCTTTATGCTTGCCGATCGCTTCCTGCTTGTACGTGGAGACCTGGTAAATCGGCACCGTCACGGCACCGGTCAGCGGATCGGAATCGAACCCCGCGTGGATCAGCTTTGTGGTGAACTTCACAGCTAAATGCCTCCCTGGTAGATCTGCTTGCTCAGGTAACGTTCTGAGCTGTCGGGGAAGATGACGACCATGCTCGTGCCGGGGCCGTGCTGTTTCGCCTCCTGCAGGGCAGCCCAGAAGGCGGCGCCCGAGGAGGAGCCCACCAGGCAGCCTTCGCGGGCGGCCAGCGCCTTCACCATGGCGAACGCATCTTCATCAGTGACGGTGTAGATTTCGTCCACCAGCGACATGTCCAGCGTCGGATATATGTACTCCACGCCGATCCCTTCCGTCTTGTGGGGACTGGGCGCCCCGCCCCGCAGCACCGAGCCGGTCGGCTCGACGATGCAGGCTTTGAGGCTGGGATTGCGCTGCTTGAGGAACCGGGCCACCCCCGTGAACGTGCCCCCCGTGCCGGCCCCGGCCACCAGCACGTCAACCTTCCCGCCGAGCTGCTCCCAGATTTCGGGGCCCGTCGTCTTGTAGTGTGCGGCGGGATTGGCCGGGTTGGCAAACTGCTGGGGCACAAAGGCGCCGGTCGTGGCGGCAGCCAGCGCCTTCGCCTTTTCGATCGCTCCCACGATCCCCTTTTCCGTAGGGGTGTTCACCACTTCGGCGCCCAGTGCGCGCATCAACTCCTGCTTCTCCCGGGAGAACTTCTCCGGCACGCAGAAGATGACCCGGTAGCCCTTGCCAATGGCCGCCAGCGCCACCCCGATGCCCGTGTTGCCCGCCGTCGGCTCGATAATCGTGCCGCCGGGCTGTAGTTGCCCCTTCTCCTCGGCATCGGCGATCAGTTCCACGCCGAGCCGGTCCTTCACGCTGCCGCCGGGATTGAAGTACTCCAGCTTGGCGTACAGCGCAACGCCCGCCGGCAGGTCAAAGCGGGTGATCTGCAGCATGGGTGTGCGGCCCACCAGCTCCTGGATCGATCTCGCTACTCGCACATCGCTCGCCTCCCTCTGGAGATGCCAAGCCCCCCGGGTTTCCGGAGGGCTCGCTGCGTCGTAGTTGCGAAGACTAGACGCGATCGGGGAAATCGGTGATGATGCCGTCGACGCCGCAGTACTTGACCAGATCCACCGCCAGCGGGATGTTGACCGTCCAGGTGTTGACCTGCAGGCCGGCCGTGTGCGCGGACTGCACGAGGCCGGGCGTCACCCACTCCCAGCCCGGATGGAGCGCGTTGGCGCCGATCGCTCTGGCCAGGCCGACGGGATCGAGCAGATTCTCCTGGTAGAGCATGCCAAGGGGAATGTCGGGATCCAGCTCACGAATCTGGAGGAGCCCTTTATGGTCGAAGGACGAGATCTGTACCCGGCCCACGGCTCCTTCTTCCCGGAACAGCTTGAGCAGTTCGGTCTCAATGCCGGGGTAGTGAATGGAGCCGGCCTTCAGCTCGCAGAAGAGCAGGCACGTCGCGGGCATTGCCCGGATCAGTTCCCGCAAGGTAGGGATCTTTTCGCCGTTGAACTGGGCGCCCTTCCATGCACCGGCGTCGTACTGCCGGATCTGCTCGAGCGTCAGGTCGCGCACCAGTCCCATCCCGTTGCTCGTCCGGTCAAGGAAGGCGTCATGAATCACCACGAGATGACCGTCCCGAGTCCGGTGCACATCGAACTCGACACCGTCGCAGCCCAGTTCCAGGGCTCTCTGGAACGAAACCAGCGTGTTCTCTGGATGGGTGCCGGCGGCGCCCCGGTGACCGATTCGCAAAGGCATAATGCAGATGCCTCCCGGAAAAGTTGTAGTGAAGTCACACCTTTCAAACGTCCTGCATGCGGAGTTTTCCACATCGCACAGGCCGCTTCCTGCTGGCCGCATGCGAGGCATATGTCCCCTTAAGGGCCGGTATGATCAGATGCCAACGCGGTCCGGGGCGACGGCAGCGGCCGCCCCAAACAAGAGCCCTCCTGCATCAGTGGCAGGAGGGCTGCGGCACGTTCTACGGATTTACTCCGAAGGCTTCGCTCGGTATCTGCAGGCCCCGTCTACGTAAGTGGCGAGCACCCGGGCGCGGGTCGCGAACGGATGGGCGCTCCAGAGGACCAGGTCTGCATCCTTGCCGGGCTCTATGGAACCGACGCGGTCTGCCACCCCCAGCGTGATGGCGGGGTTGATCGTCATGGCCTTCAGGGCGCCGGCCTCGGTCATGCCTTCGCGGACCGACAGGGCGCCGGTCAGCCGGTGGAAGGCGATGGGCACGAAGGGATGGTCCGTGATGAGCGAGACATGGCACCCGGCCTTTTCCAGGATGCCCGCCGCCCGGAACGTCAGGTTGGCCGTCTCCAGTTTCGTCCGCCCGCCCAGCGTGGGGCCAAGGTTGACAGGGTAGCCCGCCTCCGCCAGGAAATCGGCGATCATGTAGCCTTCGGTGCAATGCTCGATGGACAGGTCGACATCAAACTCACGGGCGATGCGCACCGCCGTGACGATGTCGTCGGCCCGGTGGGCATGCAGCCGGAGCGGGATCTCCCGGCGGAGCACCCGGCCCGCCAGTTCCAGGCCCAGGTCGCGCCCATTCTTCTCCGGGCTGTACTCACGCGCCTTGATCAGGAACTGCCGGATGATGGCCGCCACGCCCATGCGGGTGGCCGGCATCCGCTTGTTGTTCTGCCCGTGGAGCCGCTTGGGGTTCTCGCCGAAGGCGCCCTTCAGGCCGGAGGGATGCCGCAGGATCATCTCGTCCGCCGTGCGGCCGGAGGTTTTGACGGTGACCATCTCGCCGCCGATGGGGTTGCCGGAGCCCGGCAGCGTCTGGACGGTGGTGACCCCGGCGGCCCGGCAGTCATCGAAGGAGATGTGGCCGGGGTTGATGGCGTCCAGCGCCCGCACCTGGGGCGTGGTCACCTGGGTCCATTCGTTGCCGTCGTACTCGGCGCTGCCGCCGCCTTCGCCCCAGAGGCCCACGTGCGTATGCGGGTCGACGAAGCCCGGCAGCAGATACTGTCCGGCGGCGTTCACAACTTCCGCTCCGGCGGGGATCTCCACACGGCCCACGCCGGCGATCTTGCCGCCGTCGATCAGCACGGTGGCGCCGTCGAGGACCGGCCCGGTGATGGTGTACACGTATGCCTTGGTGATGGCTAGCATGGGTAGACCACCTTCCCCTCCACGAAGACCTGTGCGGCCCGGGTCATGATCTCGAAGGGATCGCCGTCCCAGAGGACCAGATCGGCATCTTTGCCCGGAACAATGGAGCCCACCCGATCGGCCACGCCGATGATCTCCGCCGGCGTCAGGGTGACGGCCCGCCAGGCTTCGGCCTCGGGCAGCCCGTGGGCCACGGCGAGCCCGGCCGCGATATTCAGGTACTGGGCCGGCAGATGCGGGTGGCCCGTCACGATCGCCGTCTTGACCCCCGCCCGAATCAGGCTGACGGGCAGGTGGAAGCCGGGGTTGCGGTCTTCCTGCCGGCCCCGGGCTGCCAGCGACGGTCCGGCTGCCACGGCAGCTCCGGCGCCGGCGATGATGTCGGCCACCAGGTCGCCTTCGGTGGCGCCCAGCAGCACCAGTTTCAGATCAAACTCCCGGGCGATGCGAATGGTAGTGACGATATCGTCAGCCCGGTGGGCGGCGACGCAGAGTGGCAGTTCCCGCCGGATCACGGGCTGCAGGGCCTCCAGCTTCAGATCGCGCCCTTTCTCGGGCTTGTACTCCTGTGCCTTGGCCAGCGCTTCTCTAAGGAGCGCGGCGGTGCCCATCCGTGTCGCGGGCAGCTTCTTCTCGCCGCCGTACCGGACCTTGGGCGCTTCGCCCAGGGCGGCGGCAATGGCGGTGGGGCGCTGCAGCACCATCCGGTCGGCCACGGCCGTCTGGCGGAGCTTCAGGGCCAGGGCCTCGCCGCCCAGCACATTGCCGGGGCGGGGCATCACCTGTGCGGTGGTCACACCGCCGCTGCGGGCTTCGGCGATGCCCGCATCAAACGGGTTGATGCCATCCAGCGCCCGTACCTGAGCCGTATTCGGCTCCGTGGCTTCGTCGGCGTCGTCGCCGGCCCAGCCGTGGCCCTGACCCACCAGGCCCAGGTGGCTGTAGGCGTCGACGAGGCCGGGGGTCAGAGTCCGGCCGCGGGCGTCAATGACCTCGGTTCCCCGGGGCACGGAGAAACTGCCCGGCGCCACGGCGTGGATTTTGCCGCCGTCGTTCACCAGGACGGTCCCGTTCTCGATGATGCCGTTCGCTGCGGTGATGATGCGGGCGTTTCGTATCTCGATCAATGCGCTGACCTCCTCTGCGCTGCGTTTCTCCAAACTTCTGGATTCTTCGTGAAACGAATGATCCCTGTCACAAAGGAAAAAATGCTGCGATCGAGAAGTCTGTTGGCACGTTCGGAGGGGAGATGAATGGCATGGTGAAGATTCGGCGCCCCGTGGAGGCAGATGCGGATGAATGGGTCGCCGTGGGACATCAACTGGACCGGGAGACGAAGTTCATGATGCTGGAGCCGGGCGAGCGGACGCTGACGGCGGAGCAGATGCGGAACCGGCATATGGCGTGCATTTGGATCGGGGTGCTGCAGGCCTATGCGGGCCGGGGGGTGGGCACCCGTCTGTTCGAAGCCCTGGAGGCCTGGGCGCGGGAGAATGGCCTTCACCGCCTGGAATTGACGGTGATGGCTCATAATGCCGCAGGAGTCGCCCTCTATCGGAAGATGGGGTTCGAAATCGAAGGAGCGCGGCGGGATTCGCTGCGTGTGGATGGAGCCTGGGTAGATGAGTACGCCATGGCCAAGTTGCTGAACTGATCGCTAGCGCGGTTCTCCCTGGCTGCGGTGCGCCACGGTTGGGGGCATCGTCGCTGCGGAGCGGCCTATTATGGAAATGATTCTCGGGGGGCGCCTGCGCTTCGTCAAGAAGCGGGGCGCCCTTGGCTTTCCGAGTTCATTCTTACATTTTGTCATCAAACTGCAACACAACTGAAACGCAACCGTAACAGAACCCGTCAAATGGAGCAGAGACCAGACAGAGGGGGTCATCATGATGATGCGGAACCGGTATCTGGCACTGCTGCTCCTGGTTACGCTCGCGCTTGCCGGATGTGGCGCAGGGAAGAAGGCGGATTCCCCCAAACCATCGGCCCCGTCGTACCGGCCCGTCCAACCTGCGTACGAATCCGCCCCGCCCGCCTATCCATCCCCGGCGACCAGCCCCCCGCCCGCCCCGGCCGATTCGACTTACAGGGAGTACGGCGACAACCCCCGGATGCCCACCTATATCCAGGAGACCTCCACCTTCTCCGTCGATGTGGATACGGCCTCCTACACCGTGGCCCGCAGCCATCTGAACAACAATACCCTCCCGCCGCCGGCGGCCATCCGGGCCGAGGAGTTCATCAACTACTTCCCGCAGAACTACCCGAATCCGAACCGGACGGTCGGCGTGTACATAGAAGGCGCCGCCAGCCCCTTCCGGTCCCGGTCCCAGCTCGTGCAGATCGGCCTGAGGGCCCGGGGCGTCAGCGGCGCCCAGCGCAAGCCGGCGGTCCTCACCTTTGTGGTCGATACATCCGGCTCCATGGAGTCAGGCGGTCGGCTGGAGATGGTCAAGGACAGCCTCCAGGTCCTGCTCGATCAGCTCCGCGAGGATGACCGGGTGGCCATCGTCTCCTACAGCGACACCGCCCGGCTCGAAGTCGCCCACACCTATGACAAGGAGAAGCTGAAGGCGGCCATCGAGCGGCTGCGGCCCGATGCTTCGACCAACGCCGAAGCGGGCCTCCGCCTGGGCTACGAGCAGGCCGCCCGCGAGTTCCGCCAGGGCGCCATCAACCGGGTGATCCTCGCCTCCGACGGCGTGGCCAACGTGGGCAACACCAGCCCGGAGGGCATCCTGCGCACCGTCTCCGACTACAAGGCGCGGGGCATCACCATCACGACCATCGGCGTCGGGATGGGCAACTTCAACGATGTGTTGCTGGAGCAGTTGGCGGATAAGGGCGACGGGACGTACCACTACGTGGACACACTGCCCGAAGCGAAGAAGATCTTTGGCTACCAGCTCTCCGGCACCTTGGAGACAGTGGCGAAGGACGTAAAGGTCCAGGTCTCCTTCGACCGTGAGCAGGTGGCATCGTACCGGCTGGTCGGCTACGAGAACCGGGTCATGACCAATGACCAGTTCCGCAACGACTATGCGGACGGAGGCGACATGGGCGCCGGCCACGCCGTGACCGCTCTGTACGAAGTACAGCTGCGGGGCGACGGGGATGAACTGGGCACCGTCTCGCTGCGCTATAAAGATATGGCCGAGGGCGGCCGGGTCGAGGAGGTTCGCTACCCCATCCGCCGGCAGGAAGTGATGATGACCACGGCCAATTCTTACGCCCGCATCCACTGGTCGGCGGCGGTGGCCGAGTTCGCCGGCATTCTGGGCGGCAACCCCTGGGCGTCGGAGACCCGCCTGGCCGACGTGATCGCCGTGGCCCGCCGGGCGGCGTCGGACCTGGACAGCCCGCCGACTCACCGGGAGGCGATCGCCCTCATGGAGAGAGCCCTGCATCTGAAGAGATAGGCTCCACCGCTGCGTCCGACATAAAATGGGGAGCGAGCCCCAACCATTTGTCGGGGGCAGAGGAGGATTGCCTTGGCAACCTTTGTCGGCACCATCACCATGGTTCCCCTCGTGATGGTGCCGGAACCATTCCGGATGCAGGTGGAGAACAACCCGAGCTTCCCCGTCGTCTACCTGCGCGTCGGTTCCATGTTCCTCCCTCTCGCACAGATGGTCGCGCAGACCGGTGATGTCGTGACGGTCATTGGGAGCGATCCCGTCCCGGCGTCGTTCGGCCTCCCGCTGGTGGAAGTAATGTCGATCATGCGCGGCAGGCCGGCGCCGCCTCCGCCTCCGCCCCCGCCCCGGGGCCTGCAGTGGGTCCGGTTACATTGATCGGGCGGGTCCGACCACCTGGAGTTGCAGTCCCGGGGGTCACGCACGCCCTGATCGACTGCGGATGAGGCCGAGGACGACGACGATGACGATGACGATGACGATGGCAACAGCAGCGGTGAGACTCGGTTCTTCTCAGTCGCTCCGAGTCGTTCACCGGCGCCTCCGCCGATGGTTCTCGCCGCGGCTATCGCCCGACAGCTGGCGGCCCGCGGGGTCTTCGTGACCCCAACCCAGGCGTTGATGCTGGCCGCTAGGCTGCAGATCCGGCAGCGCCTCCGGTAACGGTGCCACAATAAGCGCCCAGGGCCGCTCCCGGAGTTGGGAGCGGCCCTGGGCGCGAAGGTGCTGAGAGGGATGATCATAATTTTCAGGACATATTGACAAGATCCGCATGTATCACCTATGCTAAATATTGTTAATAGAGGTTCGTATACCCAAGGAAATAATAAGGAGATGTGTGGCGGTGGATGGCAAGTCCAAGGATAAGGCCGTACAGGGAACCAGCTTCCGCAAGGTGACGAGGAGCTTCAATACCTCCGGCGGGGCGCGCCGGGAGCCCGCGAAGATGACCGTCTCCCGCACGGGCGCCATTCGGAGCAACACCGAGGGCAAGGAGATGGCGCAGGAGTATGTCCGGGCGGAAGGCGGAAATCCCGACGACTTCCAGCTCGCTTTCGGCGGCAATGAAGACAAGGGTCAGCTGGCGCTATACCTGCCCAAGCCCGGTGACTTGGGTGTCATGAAAGTCTCCATTTATCGCAGTTCCATCGCGTTTCACGCCGGCGCGGCTTTCGTAGAGCATCCCAAGCTTCGCCCTGTCACCAGGGTTGAGTGCAACGTGACACCCACCACAGACGCCGAAGGCGTTGCATGCCTGGTGGTTCAGATTCACGGGGCGACGCCCGCCCCGGTTGTGAAGCGGAAGAAGGGTGAGTCCGATTCCGCCAAGCCTGACAAAGACGAGAACAAGCAGTAATAGTGATCCGCCCAACGGCGCCCTCTGCGGGCGCCGCTTTCTTTTCGCCACTTGACGAGAGACGACGAGTAGATCGAAAAGTGGTACTATGATCCCGGAAACGCCTGTGGTCTACCACCGCGCTGGCGGATCAGCGAAGGAGTGAGAGCATGCCGAATCACGTGTTCACGTCTCCCGACTCGCGCGCCCGATACCTGCAGGCATATGATGCGGCGATGCGGGAATGGCCCATTCCCTATGAAGAGCTTGACGTCACGACGGACTTCGGCTTAACTCACGGTGTGATCTCCGGCCCGGCAGACGCGCCGGGACTTCTTCTGGTTCCAGGCAACTTCGCCAGTCTGACGACATGGCAGTACAATATTGAAGCACTCAGTCATGACTATCGTGTGTTCGCCATTGACACGATCGACGACCTGGGCAAGAGTTGCCCGACCCGCTTTCCGGGCAACCGCAGTGACTATGCAGCCTGGCTCCGGCAGACCATTCGAGGGCTTGAGCTTGATTCGGCCAGTGTCATCGGGCACTCATACGGGGGGGCTCTCGCCCTCAATCTGGCGCTTGCCGAGCCCGCCCTGGTCGACAAGCTGGCGTTGCTTGCGCCCGGCGTTCCGTTTGCCCCGCCGAAGGCGGCATGGATGTGGGGAGCTCCGATGATCCTCCGGCCATCGCCGTGGACGGTGAGGTTGTTCTTCAAGCATGCTTCCGTTAAGGGGTTTGCCAGCGACGACCCGCGACTGAACCAAATGATCGTAGGCATACCGGGACTCCACAGCCGGATTCCCCGGAGACCGGTGTTCGCTGCCGAGGAATATGCCGGTCTGCGCGTCCCGACACTGCTCCTCATCGGCGACCACGAGATCATGTACGATGCGCACCGTGCCGTCAGCAGGGCGTATGAACTTTGCCCCGGTCTCAAGGCTGATATTGTTGCTGATGCTGGCCATACCCTGCATCTTGATCAGGCCGATGCCGTCAACGGGAAGCTCCTGGCGTTCCTCAGCGCCTGAATGAGGCTGTGTCCGGCTGGGGTACGCCTGCTCGCTCGTCCCGTCGATGCTTGTAGATACCGGGAGCTGCTCGTCGCTACTCGTAGACCGATGCGGACCGCCCCCACCCCAGATTGCCGCCAACATCCCGTCGGAGTAGCACGCACCTGCTCTCACATTCGCAATGTGGCCTGCTCGCTGTAGTTCGTCTCCGACCGCAGGAGAGACTCGTCCAAACCGTTTCCTGGCCGGCGACCGCCGTAGAATGCCGCTCAATGCCGCAGAATTCCGCAGATGGTCGTAGAAAGAGCCCGACACGTGGATCGCGTGTCGGGCTCTCGTGCTATCCATTAATCCCGCAGCAGGGACCGCGAGATCACCATGCGCTGGATTTCGCTGGTGCCCTCGTAAAGCTGGGTGATCTTCGCTTCCCGCATCAGCCGCTCGACCCGGTACTCCTGCATGTAGCCGTATCCGCCGTGAATCTGCACCGCTTCCACCGCGTGACGCATGGCCATCTCCGAGGCGAACAGCTTGGCCATGGAGATCTCCCTGGTCGCTTTCGCCCCCTGCCCCATCAGGAAGGCGGCCCGGTAGAGCATCAGCCGGGCAGCGTCCAGATCCGTCGCCATATCGGCGATCTTGAAGGCGACGGCCTGATGCTCGGCGATCGGCTTGCCGAATGTCTTGCGCTCCTTGGCGTACTTGACGCAGTCATCCAGCGCGGCCTGGGTCAGCCCCACCGCCTGCGCCGCGATGCCGATGCGGCCCCGGTCCAGGATGGACATGGCGATGCGGAAGCCGTCGCCAACGGCGCCCAACAGGGCGTCGGCGGGCACCCGGCAGTCCTCGAAGTGAAGCGTAGTGGTGTGCGACGCGTGCAGGCCCATCTTCTCCATGGGCTTGCCGATGGAGAAGCCCGGCAGCCCGGCCTCCACCAGGAAGGCGCTGATGCCCCTGTGGCCCGACGCCGGGTCGGGGTTGGTCCGGGCAAATACGACGTAGAGCCCGGCCTGCCCGCCGTTGGTAATAAAGGTCTTCTCGCCGTTCAGCACATAGTGGTCGCCGTCGCGGATGGCCGTCGTCCGCAGGGCGGCGGCGTCGGAGCCGGCGCCGGGCTCCGTCAGGGCATAGGCGCCGAGGATCTCGCCGGTGGTCAGCCGGGGCAGGTACTTATCTTTCTGCTCGGGTGTGCCGAAATGGTAGATCGCCTCGGAGTGGAGCGAGCAGTGAACCTCGAAGATGACAGAGGTGACGGCGCAGGCGCGGGCCAGTTCTTCGATGACGATCGCGTAGCTGACCCAGTCGGCGCCCATGCCATAAGGCTCGGGCAGATGCATGTTGAGATACCCGTTCGCTGCCAGCAGCCGGAAGTTCGGCCAGGGGAACTCATGCCTGGCGTTGAACTCGGCCGACCTGGGGGCAATCTCCTTGTCGCACAGGCGGCGGATCTCATCGCGAAATGCCTTCTGCTCGTCCGTCAGGAAGAAGTTCATGCGTTACCTCCGTTCATACACGGTCGATTACGTGCCGAGGTGGCGCTGGAGGACCTCCTCGGCTGCCGAATAGGGATCAGTGGCACGCGAGGCCACGGCGTGCGTCAGCCGGTCCAGGTCGCCGGCCGAGGCGGCCCGGTCCAGCACCGTACGGGCAGCGCGCAGCGTAACGAGTTCCCGGAGCTTGGCGGCGGCGTCGCTCTGCTTGAGCTGCTCCCACCGCCCGGTCTCCTTCAGGAACTGCAGATGTTCAAGCATGCGGCCGACCAGGTCTTCGACACCCTGGCCGTCCTTGGCGATGGTCCGGACCACCGGCGGGCGCCACGATACATCGCCGGGGCTGGCTGTACCGTGCCGGTCGGCGGCGTGGCGCGCCGAAGCGGTGGCCGCAAAGGCGCCCCGCAGGTCGGCCGCAGAGTGGTGTCCGGCGCGGTCCAGGCGCTGCAGGGCGCCGGCGCCCACCTGCGCTACGCCCTCCCACCGGTTGATGCCCGCTTCGCCCATGTGGCCCAGGTCGAGCATCATCTCGATCTCCAAAACGGTGCGGTCAGCGCCTTCCCGGTCGGCCTTGTTGACGGCGAACACGTCGCCGATCTCCAATATGCCGGCTTTAATGGCCTGAATGTCGTCGCCCATGCCGGGAATCAGCACGACGGCGGTCGTGTGGGCCAGTTCCATGATCTCCACTTCCGACTGGCCGGCTCCGACTGTCTCCACCAGGATGACGTCAAAGCCGAAGGCGTCAAGCAGTCCCACCACATCGCCGGTCGCGATGGAGATGCCCCCGAGGTGGCCCCGGGAAGCCAGTGACCGCATGAAGACGCCGGGATCCGACAGGGTCCGCTGCATGCGGATGCGGTCGCCCAATATGGCGCCGCCCGAGAACGGGCTGGTCGGGTCGACAGCGACGATCGCCACCGACTGGTTCAGCTCACGGAAGCGGGCGGCCAGCCGGTCCACCAGGGTGGATTTGCCGGCCCCGGGCGGCCCGGTAATGCCGATGACGTGAGCCCTGCCGGTGCTGGGGAAGGTGCTGCGAATCAACTCGCCCGCATCCGGGGCGCCGTTTTCGACCCAGGTGATGGCCCGGGCCAGGGCGCGCCGGTCGCCCTGCTGGAACCGCTGAAGCACAGTCGTCAGATCCAAAGTAAAGACCTCTCTTGTTCTAGTCTAGTGCGGCGCCGCGCAGTGGCGAGGCCGCACGGCACCTGTAAATGGCGCGTCTGCGCCGAGAAGGGAACGTTGCTGGAGTCCTTATGATCGTTTTGCGTGTTCACGGGTAAAGCGTATGATTTCGTCCAGGTCGCTGCCGGGGCCGAAGATGCCCACGACGCCGGCCTGCATCAGTTCCGGCATATCCTGCTCGGGGATGACGCCCCCTGCCAGCACAAGCATATCATCGGCGCCCTCTTCCCGCAAAAGCCTGATTAACTCGGGAATCAGCGTCAGGTGGGCGCCGGCCAGCGAGGAGATGGCGACGACGTCGACGTCTTCCTGGATGGCCGCTTCGGCCACGGCCTCCGGCCGCTGGTAGATGCCGGTGTAGATGACCTCGAACCCTGCGTCGCGATACGCCCTGGCCACGACCTTGGCGCCCCGGTCATGGGCGTCAAGACCGAGCTTGGCGATGAGAACACGCAGCTTCCGTTCCATTTCTTCGCCTCCAGTTGTGCGTGACGGGGCCGCTGCCGATACTCCATCGTTGCCCCTGAGGCGTCGCAACAGGCAGTAAGCCCTTCGATCGGGCGCCGCCGTTGTTAGTAGACGCTCTCCTCGCGGTATTCGCCCCAAAGCTCGCGCCAGACGCCGCAGATCTCCCCTTCGGTGCAGTAAGCCTTGACGCACTCCAAAATATGGGGCAGCAAGTTCTCGGTCGTGCCGGAGGCCCGTCGCAGTTCTGCCAAAGCGGCATCTGCTTTCTTCTGGTCCCGCGTCGCCCTCACCTGCCGGATCCGCTCAATCTGGCGGCGCTGGACGGCCGGGTCGATCCGCAGCAGCCGGGTGTCCGTCTTTTCGCCGGGCTCGGCGTAGGCATTGACGCCCACCACCCGGTAATCGCCGTTCATCATGCGGCGCTGGAAGCGGTAGGCCGAATCGGCGATCTCCTTTTGGAAGAAGTTCCGCTCAATCGCCTTCACCACGCCGCCCTGGGCTTCGATCCGGCCGAAGTAGGCCAGCGCCTCCTCCTCCAGCTTATTGGTCAGGTGCTCCACGAAATAGGACCCGGCCAGCGGGTCGACCACACTGGCTACACCAGACTCCTCCGCGATGATCTGCTGGGTGCGCAGGGCGATCTTGACCGCATCTTCGGTGGGCAGGGCCAGGGCTTCGTCGTAGGAGTTGGTATGCAGCGACTGCGTGCCCCCGAGGACGGCCGCCAGCGCCTGCAGGGCCACCCGGACGATGTTGTTCTCCGGCTGCTGGGCCGTCAGGCTGACGCCGGCCGTCTGGGCGTGGGTGCGGAGCATCCAGGAACGGGGACTCAATGCCCCGAACTGCTCGCGCATCACCCGGGCCCATATGCGCCGGGCCGCCCGGAACTTGGCGATCTCCTCGAAGAAATCGTTGTGGACGTCGAAGAAGAACGAGAGCCGGGGGGCAAACTCGTCCACGTCCATCCCGGCCTGGACGGCCGCCTTTACATACTGAATGCCGTCGGCCAGGGTGAACGCCAGCTCCTGGGCGGCGGTGGCGCCCGCCTCCCGAATATGGTAGCCGGAGATCGAGATGGTGTTCCACTTGGGCACATGTCTGGCCGTAAAGGCCATGACATCCGTAATCAGCCGCAGCGACGGCTCGGGCGGGTAGATGTACGTTTTCTGGGCGATGTAGTCCTTGAGAATGTCGTTTTGAATGGTACCGGAGACCTTGTCCCAGCTCACCCCCTGTTGATCGGCCAGCGCCAGGTACATGCAGAGCATGATCGACGCCGGCGGGTTGATGGTCATGGACGTGGAGACCTGGTCCAGCGGGATGCCATCAAACAGGATTTCATAGTCCCGCAGAGAGTCGATGGCCACGCCGAGCTTACCGACTTCGCCGTTGGCGTAGGGATGGTCGGAATCGTAGCCGAGGAGCGTCGGCATGTCGAAGGCGACCGAAAGGCCCGTCTGCCCCTGGGAGAGCAAGTATTTGAAACGGGCGTTGGTCTCCTCCGCCGAGCCGAACCCGGCAAACTGGCGCATTGTCCAGAGTCTGCCGCGGTACATGGTGGGGTGGACACCACGCGTGTACGGGTACTCGCCCGGATCGCCCAGGTCGCGGGTGTAGTCAAGGCCGGCCACGTCGTCCGGCGTGTAGGTCCGCTTGATCTCGCGGTCGGATACGCCGGCAAACCGCTCCTTCCGCTCCTGATGTGACAATCTCTTCCCCCCTCGTTTCCTGTGTGTCACGACGTCGCACAGATCGTTTCGCCCCGTCTTTCTGAGAGTCCTGCCTGTAATAGCTACTCCTGGACACCCAAATTAACTACCTATGGTCGACTGTGGATAAACCTTTCTTATCAACCCGACCAGCCGGGTGTTGACCCGGGCGCCGACTCGGGCGGTAACAGCTGCCTGGGGGCCTCCCAGGGAAAACGAAAGCAGCGCTGCTTCCGGATTGATCGCAGGGTTGAAAATGCGCAGCGCCGGGGAGAGCGCGGCCAGGGCGGCGACGGGGGAAAGGGCCGCCAGCGCACAGAACGGGCAGAGGGCGGCCAGTTGCACGATGGGGTCCGTGAAGACCGCCCGGGGGACGCTCTCTGCCTCACGCCGTTCCATGGGGGTCCTCCTCCGTTTGCATATGGATTGGACGGTTGCTTATGTAAGGTAATGGAGGCATTTTGCCACGGAGGACCCGGAAGCCACAGAGGACACGGAATGGGACAATGAAATGGCCGCGGACGGGCGCGTCCCGAAAGGAATCGCTAGACAAGGCTCAGTAATACTTTCATTGATGTTTTAACCCGCGTTGGTTTCCAAATCGCCATCCGCGTCCTCCGCGGCCATTTCTACAGCCCTCTTCCACTGCCGCGATTTCCGTGTCAGCTTCTCCGTCTTCCGTGGCAAAAATCCCGTTTCCATTCCCACATTCAAGGCCCGTCCAAAGGCCTAGCGGTCGGTCAACAGAACGTAGCGTAGAGAATGTCGTGCCGAGATTTGTTACAAAAGGGGGGCATATGCATAGCCCCCCTTTTTCCGCACTATTACCAAATCATGGGTTTTGCAACCTTGCCGAAGGAGACCGACTTGGCGAATGGGTCGATGACGACCGGCCTCGTGATGGCGCCCAAAGCGACCGGCTTGGCAAACGGGCGGACGAAGGCCGGGCGTGCGAAAGCGAAGGGTGCGGCCGCCTTCCCGAACTCACTGGTCAGGGCCAGGGTCGGTGCCGCAGCCGGGTTGAACGCCAGGAAAGCGGCGTTCGGGTTAACAGCCGGGTTGAAAATATTGAGCGTAGGGCTGATCGCAGTCAAGGCCGCAGGCGGGTTGGAAGCCGCCAGGGAGGCAAACGGGCTGAAAGCGGCCAACTGAGCGGCGGGGTCAGTGAAGACTGCGGTCGGCGTGCTGACCGGGACGAAGAGGCTCACGCCCTGTCACCTCCGGGTGAATTGGGGGAGCGCCGTGGCTGCACTCCCCCTGCCATGATTCCTACACGATTCCGAAGAACGGCTTGCCGAAGCCCAGAGCCGCCTTGCCCAGCTTGCTGGTCAGCGCCAGCGTGGGAGCCGCCAGGGGGTTGAAGGCCAGCAGCGCAGCGCTCGGGTTGACTGCAGGGTTGAAGATATTCAGGGCCGGGCTGAGTGCGGTCAGGGCCGCCACCGGATTGCTGGCGGCCAGGGAGGCAAACGGGCTGAACGGCGCCAACTGCGCCGCCGGGTTCACGAACAGATTGGCCGGCGTAAACGCTCCCAGATTCACGGAGGGCACCTCCCGGCACGGACGGGGGAGCGGTGCGCCCCCCCGGTTGCGTGCGCCTGATTAAATGCCAAAGAAGGGGGACTTGCCGAATGCGCCGAGGCCCTTGCCAAATGCGCCCAGGCCCTTGCCAAATGCGCCGAGGCCCTTGCCGAAAGGCTTGCCGAAAGGCAAAGCAGCCTTGCCCTGCTTGCTGGTCAGGGCCAGAACGTTGGCCGCCGCCGGGTTGAACGCCAACAAAGCAGCGCTGGGGTTGACGGCCGGGTTGAAGATGTTCAGTGCGGGGCTCAGGCTCGCCAGTGCGGCGGCCGGGTTGGTGGCAGCCAGGGCTGCGAACGGGCTCAGGGCGCCCAGCTGCGTGACGGGGTTGTTGAAGATCGCCTGCGTGGGGTTGAAGGCGCCGGTCACGTCGGCGGCAAGCGGCGTCGTAACCAGCGGGGTGGTCAGCGGGGCGGCGGTGATCGGGGCAGCGGTCGAGACGACGGGTGCACCGGTAGCAGCGGTGGCGGCGCCGGCGGCGGCGGCAGCAGCGGCCTCGAGTGCAGCCATGTCAGTCACCAACTGCGTGGTGGTGACTGCCGGAAGGGTCGTCACCGCGGGAAGAGTCGTTACTGAGGGGGTCGGCGCAACCTGCGCAGCGATGGCGCGGGTGGTGAAGGTCGGGCAAGTGACGGTAACCGGCGCGGTCGTGGTCGCCGGGCACGAGGTTGAGGTCACAACCCGGTGCGACTTTCTGCTCACGACTGGGACCTCCTCTCAATCTGTACCAGAGATGTGCGCCACCGATGGGTGGTACGTCTCCACTTCTAGCTTATGTAACCGCCCTGAACAGGTGCATTGCTGGCAAGAAAGGGGTCGCGGCATATTATGTAGCGTCGCCGGTAACTCGCTCTAGGGAGTTGGTGGCCCGTGCCGATAGAGCCCCTCGCCGGCACCTGGCGTATGATGTGCGCCCCGGACTCTGCCGGTTTTCGGATTCCCCCGCCGCCGGGAAACCAGTCAGCGGCGACGGCCGCCGAACTGGCCGAGCTGCGGGCCCTGGCCCGGAACCGTTCGCCTCAGGATGTCCAGCAGATTCTGCGCTGGTCGGTGGGCGAGCCGACCCTGGCTACGCACTGGGAAGCGCTGGCCAACATGCTGGCGAGCCGGTACAATCTTTCCCCCCCTGCGGCCGCCCGCCTGAACTACGTACTGAACACGGCCATCGAAACGGCCATCCTCGCCGCCTGGAACATGAAGTACCAGTACCGGCGCCCCCGCCCGAGCGTGCTGGACCCGGGTGTTCACCCCAATGTGATCCCTGTGCCAGACCACCCCGCCTATCCATCCGGCCACTCCACGGCCGCCGGCGCCGCCTCCACCATCATCGCGCGCTTCTTCCCGGCCGATGCGGGCCTGGCCGAAGCCCTGGCCCAGGATTCCGGCCTCTCCCGGCTGAAGGCCGGAATCCACTACCGCAGCGACCACACGGCCGGCCTGGCGCTGGGCCGCCAGGTGGCCCAGCGGGTCCTGGAGACGATAGTGGCCCGTGACGGCGGCCCCCTGGCTTACTCGCCCCGCCCCGGCGCCCGCCGGATCTCCTTCCCGGAGTTCCTGGCGAGGCTGGACCGTCAGAGTGCCGTGTGGCGGAACTCCGACCATCAATAAGCAGAGGGCTCACCCTGCTGCCTGTCGCAGGGTGAGCCCTTGACGCTGGCCGTTACGGGTTGCTGCGCAGCGTCGCGACAACCTCCCGCAGCAGTTGCTGCCGCTCCCCTGCATCCGCCCCGGACGGGGCGCCGAGCACCGCCATGAAGAGCATCTGCATCTGCGACTGCAGGCCCTGCATCTGCGCGGCCAGCTGGGCGCCGATCGCCTGCTGCTGGCTCTGCGCCTGCTGCACCTGCACGGTGATGGGCTGCATCAGGTTCTGCAACTGCTGGAACTGCTGCTGGATCGCCTGCAACTGAGCCTGCAGCTGAGCCTGCAGCTGCGTGACGGCCACGGCGGTGCTCTGCGATTGGGCCTGCGACTGCGTGACGTTGTCGGTCTCGGTCTCTTTTTGACTCTGGATGTTGATCTGAAGGACTCCTTCAAAATCCTCCGGAATACAGATCTCCTTCGGCACGGCATCCTTATGGCAGTTCTGGTTTACCTGCACTTTTCCGTTTTCGTCTCGGGACACGGGGTTGCGCCTCCTCCTTATCTAGCGTCCGACTTTCCATGCTATGGCGATCCGGCGTTGTTGCTCCATTCGCACCATGAACCAGGAGCATGAAGGCGACATAACCTGACAACGGGCCATGTAAGGTGAACCATGCTGTAGGGGAGGCTACTTTGGATGAACGTGACTCAGATCACGATCATGCAGCAACAGGTCCTGCGCGCCATCGTGGCAGCCAGGGCTGAAGTCCAGGCGGCGGTAGCGCTGATTCAGGCCGCCATTCAACAGGCGGCCGGGGGCAACGTCACCCTGTCGGCCATGACGCTTCAGGCGGTCGCGGCTCGGCTGCAGGCGGCAGCTCAGGCGCTGGCGGCCTTCCGGGGCGCCCAGATGCAGCAGGTCCGGGTCGTCGTCGGCGGCGTCGACGTTACGGCGACGCAGAATCAGATCCTGGAGGCCATCGCAGCGGCGGCCGCCGCCATTGATGCCCAAATCCAGGCCGTGCAGCAGTTGCTGCTCCAGGCCAACGCGATGGGCGGCCAGGTGGTCATCAGCCAGGCTGCCGCACAGATGCTGGTGGTCGCCCTTCGCTCCGTCGCCGAGTCCCTGGTCATGCTCGAAGCGCGCCAGCAGCAGTTGGTCAACATCACCACCCAGGCCGGTGGCGGTGCCGTACAGCCCCAGGCGCCCCTGCCTTTCCCGCAGTTCCCGGGTTTCCCGGGCGGTATTTTCGGCGGCGGCGGCCTCTTTGGCCAGCAGGGCCTCGGCGGCTTTGCCGGCGTGGCAGGCCAGCAAGGCCAGGGCATCTTCGGCGGTCTCTAGGGCAGATGCACGAACCCGGTGCCATCAGCACCGGGTTCGCCGCGCTACAGATCCTTGATGCCGATCAGGCCTTCGGGCGCATAGCCGGCCCGCTGGGCCAGACGCACTGCGCTTTGATTATGTAGGCCGGCGATCAGCTTCATCTTCCGCAGACCGTGCCGCAGGAACAGGTCCTCCCCCACCCGCAGCAGTGCGCTGCCAATGCCCCGCCGGCGAAAGGCCGGGGCCACCCACAGGGAGAGGAGTACCACGTTTGTCTCCCCGGTGGTTGAGTCGGGGTTGACCGCCGCCAGAAAGAAGCCGGCCGGCTGGTTCCACGCCGTGGCGACGAGCGCCGTGCCCCCGCCGCCGCTCAGGGCGCCCTGCATCTGCTGGCGGGCCTGATTCGCCACCACCTGGGGGTGGGCCTGGCTTCGCTCCTCCGGCGTCAGGCTTTCAAAGGCGCTGTGGACCATCGCCTGCTCGAGCCAGGGGAGGTCCGACGGATGTGCAAAACGGAAGGAGTACACAGCGGCCCTCCTCAACGTGGCCGATTTGCCGCCGCTCCGGGAGAGGGGCGGCGGTATGGCAACCACATCGTATGTCGGGCGCCCGGTCCGGGTACCTGTTGCAGGTCGCATGCGTACCCTGAGGAAAGCCCGTGGAACGGAGGGATCGCCTGTGCTGAACGTGCGGTTCTGGCAGCAGTCCGACCTGCCCGAACTGATGAGAATGGCCGGTATTACCGCCTGGAACATCACACCGCCCGACGACAAGCCCCACACCAGCTTCGAGCACGTGGCGGCCAGCGCCCGGGAGAACCTGATGCGCGTGCTCTCCGCCCCGTACGGCAACGCCGTCGTGGCTGTAAGTGGCGGCCGCCCCGTGGGGTACTTCCTGGTGGCGGTACAGCAAGACGAGAAGACCGGCCTGCCCTACGGGTACGCCGCCGACATTTACGTAGAGCCTGAGTTCCGCCGCAGCGGCGCCAGCAAGCTGATGCACGGCTTGGCCGAAGCCTACCTGCGCCGGCTCGGGGTGCGTGTACTGACCAACTGGACCCACGCCCATAATCCCCTGGGGCAGAAATCCTCCGAAAAACACGGGTTCCGCATCCACATGCTGATGATGTCAAAGGATCTCCAGGCAGCAGCCTCCGGCAGCGGATCAGGGGTGGTCTAACGGCGCCAGGGCGCCCAGCACGGCGCGCAGACCCCGGTCGCGCTGCGCTTCGAGGGCCTGCCGGGGCGCACCGGCGTAGGCCCGGTCCGCCGCCTCCGCCAGCCGGGCGATCTCGTCCGGCGGGAGGCTGCTGCGCCGGGACAGGCTCTCCCAGATGGCACCGAAAGCCGGCCCCAGGTGTTCCAGAAACGGGCCGAGGCCGCCCGGGGCGGCCAACTGGTAGGTCAGGAACGGCCCCTGCACGGCCCAGCCGAGGCAGGGACCACGCGAGGCCGCCAGGTCGAGCTGCTGCACATCGACGACGCCGTCCAGCACCAGGTCCACCGCCTCCCGCCAGAGCGCGGCGGCCAGGCGGTTGACCACGTACCCCGGTACCTCTTTCGCAAGCACCACGGGTTGCTTGCCCAGCGCCCCGACCAGGGCCCGGGCCCGCTCCAGCGCCGCCGGCGCCGTCGCCTGGCCCGGCACGATCTCAATGACGGGCAGCAGGTCCACCGGGTGGAGGGGGTGAATCACCAGCGCCCGCTCCGGGCGCCGCATGCCCGCCTGCAGCACGCTGGGCAGCAGCGAAGACGAGGCCGAAGCGATCAGGGCGTCAGCCGGCGCCGCCTCCTCCACCGCCGCGAAGACGGCACGCTTGACGTCCAGCCGCTCCACCACCGCCTCGAAGACCACGTCGGCACCGTCCACCGCGTCGGCGACGGAGCCGGCGGTGCGCAAGGCGGGGCGTTCATCGTAAATGGAGGCTTCGTGGCCGCATTGGCGCAGCAGTCGTGCCCACCCAGCTCCGATCATCCCCCCGCCGATGATGCCCGCCTTCACGCCTGCACCCCCAGGGCCCGCTCCAGGGCCAGGGCCAGGGCGCCCGGCCCGTCCGCCTCCAGGCAGACCCGGGCGTTGGCGGTGTGGCCCGTGAAGCCGAACCGGTCGCACAGCGTCTGGCCGCGGGTCAGACCCCAGCCGCAGTCGACTTCCACGTACATGGGCGCCCAGCGCCCGAGTTCAGGGCGGACCAGAAGCCCCACGGCCAGCGGATCGTTCATGATGCAGCCTTCCAGCCGCTCCGACCGGCGATGGAACTCCACGTAGAAGCGCCACATGTCCGCCCACCAGCGGATTTCCGGGTCGGGGTGGGCGCCCAGCCGGTCGACCAGGGCGGCGTCCATGAAGACGCAGCGGGTGGCGTCCAGCCCGACCATCCGCACGGGAATTGTGCAGTCCAGCACAGCCCGGGCAGCCTCGGGGTCGCACCAGGCGTTGAACTCGGAGACGGGCGTCGTGTTGCCCGGCGCCCCCGCCGAGCCGCCCATCCAGACGATCTCCCGGATCGACCGGAGGCAGAGCTGCCGGTCCAGGGCCAGGGCGAGCGCTAGATTCGTCAGCGGCCCCAGGGCGACCACGGTGACCGGTTCACTGGCGCCCTCCAGCAGGCGCAAAATGGCGTCCGGTGCCTCCACGGCTTCAGCGGCTTTCGAACGCGTTGGAATGGCGGCATAGCCCAGCCCCTCATCGCCGTGGGTGTCGGTCGCCACGGCGGGCGCCCGCACCAGGGGCCGGGCGGCGCCCGGATAGACGGGAATCTGCCCGGCCCCCAGCCGCTCCAGCAAGTGGCGGGCGTTGCGGGTCGTGGCGCCCACTTCGCCGTTGCCGTAGGTCGTTGTGAGCGCCAGCACCTGCAGTTCCGGCGACCGCACCGCCAACGCAATGGCCAGAGCGTCGTCGATGCCCGGGTCGGTATCGATCATGACGGGAAGCGCCACATGTCTCACCTCGCTCAAACCAGTCTGCCCAAAATCAGGTGGCTTGCCGCACCGGGAAGAGCAGGCAGGCGCGCAGAATTAGTGAACAAGTCGAAGCCTCAATGCGTCCGATCAAATGGTATCGACCTCAGTCAGGGGGACTTTCAACATCCATGAAACGTCTGCTGCTGATCATCGCATGGGAGGCACTGGGCGTGCTGCTCCTGGTCGCCTTCGTACTGCTGATCTCAACCATGCCGCCCCTGCAAGTGGCCCGCTCGCCGGAGACGGTGACGGGCTACACCGCAACTGTGGATACGGACAAGTGGAGCAAGAACATCGGCCAGTACTGGCAGACGGTCCGCAGCGGCTCGCTGGGCGTGGACCGGCTCGGCAATCCGGTCAGCGAACTGCTCTCCCAGCGCCTGGGCAACAGCCTGAAGCTGATGGGGATCTCATTGGCGCTGGCCCTGGTGGCGGGCGCCGTCAAAGGCGTACGGGACTTCAACCAGCTCAGGCGGGGGAGAATCAGCCTGGGACCCGTGATCACTGGGCTGATTCAGGGCGTGCCGGACTTCTGGCTGGTGTTGCTCATTCAGGTCGGTGCAGTCCTGCTCTTCACCCGACTGCACTGGACGCCGTTCCCCGTCGGGTACATGGACGAGGCGCCCGCAGCGAGCATGGTCTATCCCGTCTTCTGCCTCTTCCTCATCCCCATGGCCTATGTCGCGCGCATCACCTACACCGCCATGACGGCGGTCCACGAAAAGGAGTACGTGCGGACGGCCCGGGCAAAGGGGCTGCCCGAGGGGACCGTCATTTACGGGCACGTCGTCCGCAGCGCCCTGGTCCAGATTCTTGACGGCCTGCCCAACGCGCTGGCGGTCATGTTCTCCAACCTGTTGGTTATCGAGTACATGTTTCACTACCCCGGCATTACCAACTTGCTGAAAGATGCGGCTAACCCGCTCTCCTCCAGCTGGATCGACCCCCGCCGGGCGCCGCCCGCGCCCGATGTGCCCGTGCTGGTGGCTGCCGGCGTCTCCCTCGGGCTGATCTTCGCCGTGCTCTACTTCGCCATCTCCATCCTGCGGCCGATCGTCGATCCGCGCCTGAGGGAGCGTGAGCAATCATGAAACGCTCCCGCAAAGCCTATCTCATTGCCGGCGGCCTTCTGATTGGCGTCATCTTTTTTGTGATGATCTTCGCCCAGCAGCTGACGGCGGTCTCGCCGGACTACTGGGATGCCAAGCAGTCCGTGTTGCTGGGCCTGCCGCCCTTTCCGCCCGGCCCCGAGCATCCCCTGGGCACCGACCAGTACGGGCGTGACATCTGGAGCCGGATTGCCTACGGCTCCCGTTGGTCGATGCTCTTCGCCTTCCTGATCATGTCCGCCCGGCTGGCCCTCGCCACGCCGGCTGCCTTGCTTTCAGTCTTCGGACCAAAGCGCATCGGTTGGCTGGTCGATCGCCTCTACGTCATGACCAGCGCCATTCCGCCCCTGCTCATCTACATCCTCATCCTGTCGGTACCGCACCTGCGGGTGATTGGCCTGTGGCCCTCGGTCATCGTCACCGTCACGCTGCTGACGCTGATGGAATGGCCCCGGGTAGCGGTCGTCCTCAAAGGGCGATTGAGCAGCCTGCTGGCCGAACCCTTTGTCGAAGGGGCCATGGCCGTGGGCAATACGCAGTGGCAAATCTTTAAGAACCACCTGTTCCCCCACCTGTGGCCCGTCCTCCTCCACCTCCTGGCCGCCGAAATGGCCCGGGCGCTGGTGGTCATCGCCCAGCTGGCCATATTCGGCATTATGGTCGGCGGCGGCGTCATCAACATCATCATGGACAGCCGGGGCAACGACGTGTACGTGGCCACTTCCGGCATTCCGGAATGGGGCACCCTGCTGGGCGACGGGCGGTACGATATCCGGAGCAATCCCTGGATTCCGTTCTCGCCGGCGGTAGCGTTCCTGGTCGGGGTTGTCGGCTTCAACCTACTGTCGCAGGGCCTCGAAGCGGTCGTCTTTTCGATTCAGGAGATCAAGGAAGCGACAACCGCCCGCCTCTCCCGCCGCTGGCGTTGGGCCTTGCTGGCCGTGCCCGCCGCTGCAATCCTCTGGTACTACCAGGGCCTGCCCTGGGACCGGGCGGCCGGCATCGCAGACCTTGCCGCCCGCCAGGCGGCGGCCCTGACCGACAGCAATCCGGACGCCTTCACGGCGACCCTGCGAACCGCCGATTTCGGTGTGGTCGAAGACCTGCGCCGCTGGGCCGCGGAGAGCACCACGAGCGATGTGGAAGCGGTCACCGTCGAAGTGGAGCACCTGAGTCTGAAGGGCGCCCGGGCCACGGTTACGTGGTACATCCACATTTCGAACCGGACCGGGGCCAACGCCGGCTTCCTGCGGCAGACCAGGCTGGTGCGCCACTTGGGCCGCTGGTACGAGGCCGGCCCGGATTTCACCCCAGTCAGAGGCTTCCATGCGGACGTGACGGCCGTCTGGGACCCGATCGACCCCCGGGTGCAGGCGATTCCCATGCGCTGGAACGTCCAGCTGGTGGCCACGGCAGCCGACCATGCCTTCGAGTCGGTGTTGCCCTACTTCCCCGCCACGGCCGGGGCACCCCGCCCGCAGCTGGTGCTCTATCCCGACATCGGGGCGTTCCGCCAGGCCGTGGGGCCGCGGGTGCCGGACGATGCCACCGTCTGGTATGAGCCGGGCGAGCCCATCCGGCTGGCACCGGAGTTCCTCAAAGGCTTCAAGCGCTGGGACGTGGAGCGCTCCCTCGCATTTGAAATGATGAAGTTCCTGACCGAGACCCGCCTGGGCGGGGCGTATATCAACCCCCTGACGCTCGGCGACTGGGAACTGCACCTGGAGAAAGAGATGAGCAGCTACCGGATCGATGCCGACCGCCTCGTCGGGCAGCCGCTCTTTGAGCTGGAGAGCTTGTTCCGGCCTTCTGCGGCGGATCTGTCGCAGAAGCGGCAGTTTCTGTACGCCACGCAGGCCGCCCTCCTGACGGAATATGTCGAAGCGAAGCTGCCCGAGCGCCCCGTGGCGGCCGCCAGCGCCGGCGCCCTGGCTGAGCGCCTGGGTACCACGGTGGAGGCGCTCTCCCGGGATTACCGCGACTATGTGCTGGAGCGGATTCTCAGCGAATCGGCGGTCCGGATTCCGGCAGCGCGGGCCCGCATTCCCGCCGGACTGGCGGAGGCCGTGGCGGCCCGGGGCCGGGCCCTGGCCGCCGGCGAGGCGGCCCGGCAGCAGGGGCTGACCGAATATGAGGCCACCCTGCTGCAGGTCGCTTTCCCCGACTATCGGGAGCAGTCGGATATCGTCTCCGTTACGGTCCTGGAGAAAGCGACTTTCGCCGACGGTCGGGTGATCAGCGGCGTGGTGAACCAGGTCTGGACAAAGCTGAACGCGGGCTGGGTGACCCGGTCTGCGGATTCCGGTCCCTCTTCTACAAATAAAGGGTAAACATATCTACCGGCCGCCCGAGAATCTTGAGATATGTAAAGAGCTGGGCGCGGTGATGGTAAGCGTGGGTGATGACCTCCAGCAGCCACTCGGACATGGGCACGGCGTGGCCGTAGAAGGCCGTGCCGATTCGGCTCTCGAACTCGGCCGACGGCAGGGCCCCGAAAAACTCGGCGACCGCGCCCACCCCGGCCCGCCACACGTGGACCAGTTCGGCAGGGTTGGACCGGTGCAGCGAACCCTCCAGCGCCCGGATTTCCGCCTCGGTGGCGCTCTGCATGATCGCCAGGTCAATGGACGGAATCTGCGCCAGGTGATTGGCCAGTTCCATGACGGTCCGCATGTTCTCGCGGGGCCGCCAGCCGAGCGATTCGGGCGGAATCTGGGCATACAGCTCTTCCAGGCTGCCGTTCAACTGCGTCAGCGCTTTCATCAGATCCTGCTGATTCATAAGATAGTACCCTCCACATGACCGTACTTGACACCACCCATTCTATCACGAACACATGTTCGCTTCAACATGGATCAGCGAGGGAAGGAACTTCCCCTGCGGGCGCCGAACGGCAAGGTGACGAAACATTCGGTACGGAGGAGAAGCAATGCCCACCACTCTCGTCTCCGACTTTCAAGTCGGACAGCACGACGCGACCAGCCCCCTGCCCGGCGGCGGGCTGACGGCAGCCAGGGGCAGCTGGACCAGTCCCGTCTACAGAAAAAGGCCCTTCGACTGGGCCGTCGCTTCCTGGAACGGCACGGGCGAGCGATTAGAGGTAGAACTGCGGGTCACGACGCCCGCCGGCTGGAGCCCGTGGTTTACGTACGGCCCCTGGTCGCTCACCGGCGAGCGGCACAGCGTGGCGGACCAGGTATTCCCGGGCGCCGGCAAGCTCGACGCCGACACCCTGCTTCTCGAGCACCCGGCCCGCGCCTGGCAGTTCCGCGTCACCCTGCACAATGCAACGCTCCGGCGGCTGTGGCTCTGCCACGCCATGAAGGAGGAACGCTCGGTCGAGGGCGCGAACCCGTCGGCGTGGGGCCTGGACCTGCCCGTCCCCCTCCGCTCGCAGATGATCTACCCGAACGGGGGCAACGTCTGGTGCAGCCCGACATCGCTGGCCATGGTCATGGCCTTCTGGGGACGCACCGAATCGATCCCCGACCAGGTTGTCCCGGGCGTATATGACAGCGTTTATGAAGGGCACGGCAACTGGGCCTTCAATGCGGCTTACGCCGGCGCCCGTGGCTTTGTCGCCTGGGTGGACCGCTTCACCTGCTTCGCCGACCTGGAGCGCGAAATCGCCGCCGGGCGCCCCGTCATCTGCAGCGTCCGCTACAAGCGGGAGTGGCTGACCGAGGCAGTCCATGTGGGCAACAACGGACATCTGCTGGTCGTGCGCGGCTTCACGCCCGAAGGCGACGTCATCGTAAACGACCCGGCCGCCGACGCCGACGAAGGCGTCCACGCGGTCTACCGGCGGCATAACTTCCAGCGGGCGTGGCTCGATCGCGGCGGCGTCGTCTACCGCATCCAGCCCGACGCGCAGGGAGATTAATCCCGCGTTACCGCTTTATTATGGTTTGATTAAGGGTCGATGCCAAGTTCGCATGTGGTACATGATGACCTTTCATCGCCGCCTCCCCTGCCCGAAATACCCACGGATTGGGTACAATAGGAGTAAGGGGGGATCGCCGATGCGGAAACTTAACGCGTACGTCCACATCAAGGCTCCGGTGGAGACCGTCAGAGATCTGGCGCAGTGTGGCCGGCACGAGTGGATGATCACCCGCGGCCGTCCCTGGCTCAAGACCCTGGCCGAATCCTGGGAAGCCACGGCAGCCGAGGACGGCACCCGCTTCACCTTCCGGGTCGAGTACGGATCACCGCTCCCCTTTATGGAGACGTTTATGGCCGAACGGTTTCACGACTCCGTCACCTGCAGCCTCGGACGTCTGAAACAACTGGCTGAAAATAGCAAGCTCCGGCACTGATACGGCCGGAGCTTTTTTTCTGCCTCCGGGTCGATATGCCGCCCCTCGGCAAGACTACTGCGCGGAGGGGAAAAGAATGTCCGCCACCGCCTTACAGATGGGCGGAGCCGAAGTCTCGTCCATCGACGACCTGCTGGCGCTCATGCACCGGCGCCTGGCCGCCTTTGATGCCGCCTGCGATCACCGGGCCGCCTTCCTGCGGGTCTACGCCACCATGACCGCAAGCGTGCGGGAACGGTCGGGGCAGGAGTTCTTCATCGACCGACAGTGGATTGAGCGGGTCGCCGTACGCTTCGCCTGGTGGTATTTTGACGCCCTGGACCGGTACGAGCAGGGCGCCACGCCGCCACCGGCCTGGGCCTTCGCCTTCGATGTGGCCCGTCGCCGGCAGGGGTTCCTTCTGCAGGATATCCTCCTGGGCATGAACGCGCACATCAACAACGATCTGCCTCTGGTCGTCGCCGAGATTCTCCGCAGCGAAAGCGACGAGGCGCCCCCGGAGCGGGCTTTGCGGCGCCGGTTCGACCACGACCAGATCAACCGCGTGCTGCATCTGGTCATTCCCGCCGTCGAAGACGAAGTCGCCCGGCACTACGGCCGCCTAGTCCGGCCCCTGGGGCGCGTCATGGGCACGCTGGACCAGTCGCTCTCCACCTTCGGCCTCCGCACCTGGCGGGACAACGTCTGGCGCAACGCCACCTGCCTGCTCTCCGCCACCACCGACGCCGAGCGGGCACTGGTCAGACGCTTTATTGAAGACGATGCCCTGCACGTGGCCCGGACCATTCACGACTTCCCGGTGCTGCGCGGGCTGCGCCCCCTGGCGCCGCTGATGCGCCGCTGGCGGCTCTGTTAAGTCCATTGTGGTATTGCCCTTTTCCCCGCCCTGGCCCACAATGGCTCTTGAGTGAGCGGAGCAGGAGGGTTGCGCCATGTCGGTGGCCGAACGGCTGGGGCTCCGGGAGGGTGAGCTTTCGGGCCAGGTGGCAGTCATTACCGGCGCCGGGCAGGGCATCGGGCGGGAGGCAGCCGCGGCGCTGGCCGCCCTGGGCGCAAAGGTGGTCGTAGCCGATATCAATGAGGAGACGGGGCGCGAGACGGCTGCGCTGATCGCGGGCGCCGGCGGCGTGGCCGCCTTCGTTCGGACGGACGTCTCCCGCGAAACGGACGTCGCCAAGCTTGCCATGTGGACGCTGGCCGATTTCGGCCCGGCAGACGTCCTGATCAACAATGCCATCCTGTCGCCCGTGGCTTCTTTGATGGAGATGGAGTCCGATCTGTTCGACCGGGTGATCGCCGTCAATTTGCGGGGCGCCTTTCTGACCTGCCGGGCGTTCGTGCCGGGCATGCTCATCAAGAAGCGGGGCACCGTCGTCAACATGGTTTCGGCGGATGTCATGGCCAACATGTCGGCCTACATTGCTTCCAAGCAGGGCCTGACGGGCTTCAGCCAGTCGCTGGCCGCCGAACTGGGCCACGAGGGGATTCGGGTGATCGCCTTCGCCCCCGGCTTCGTACATACACCGGGCCTGCTGGCCGCCGGCGAGCGGCTGGCACCCCGCATGGGCCTGACGCCCGCAGAATTCGCACGCCTCTCCTTCCACCCCGCCTACAGCGGCATGATGCCCGCGGCAGACGCCGGTGCCGCCGCGGCCTACCTGGTGGCTCGGCTGGCGGATCACTACGCGGGAGAAGTCGTGACCGGGTACACCGTGCTGGAGCGGGCCGGCGTCATCGCCCCGTCGGAGACGGCCGCGGCAGCCGCCGAGGCGCCCGTGGCGCCCCAAGCGGGCCCGGCGGCGGCGCGGGAGCGGGCGCTGGCGCTGACCGGTCACCTGTCGGGCATTTTGGCAGAGACGGAAGCCGAGTTCAGCCGCCTGCCCGTCTTCGTCCGGCCCCTGGCCCGGAGCGGGTTCAAGGCCAAGGCGGGCCTGAGCGTGTCGGACTGGGTCCGCACGGTGGAGTCGCTCGCCGGCGCGCTCGGGGCGGGGCGCCCTGTCTCGCCGGACCTGCTGCGCCTCCTCGGCCGCCTGATGGGCTACTACCAGGGCGTGCCGGGCGAGGCGGCCCGGTTCACGAAGGACGAGGCCTTGCTGCAGGAGATCACGCAGACGAGCCTCCGCCGGGAGCGAGTCATTCAGGAGCTTCTGGCGGCGCTCAGCTCCCTCCTCGCGTGAGAACCACAGGCGACCTGACCTCGAGGGGGTCAGGTCGCCTTTTCGTCGAGTTCGTGCGGCCTCGTCGCGGCGGTGGAGATTTTGACAACCAGCCAGCGGTGCTGACCTACGCCTGACCCCCCAGAATCATAACAGTCTGCTGCTGTGCCACCAGCGCCGCCGCCACCGCCATTACCTGCGCCCGGATTTCGGCGAGGATTTGCTGAGCGGCGGCGACCGCAATCGTCGCTGCACCGCCCATCACCTGGGCATCGGCCAGGAGCCGCTGCAGGGTCCGCAGGGTGGCGTTGAGGCTGGACCGCGCCTGGGCCAGAATGTTGGCAATCTGCATCTGCCGGGCACGCACCCGGATGTCCAGCTCACTGCCCCGAATCCGCACCATAATCTGCTGCATCTGCCGGACGCGCGCCTGCACCACGGCTTCGGCCGCCAGTTGAATCTGCGTCGCAAGGCCTTGGAGCGCCTCCGCGGAGAGTGTCACATTGGCGGCGCCCGCCGTCTGGGCGCCCAAAATCGCCTGCTGCAGCGCCTGCACGGCGAGGTTCAGGTTGGACTGCGCCTGCGCCAGCAGCATCACCGCCTGCATCTGCGAGATGTTCACCATCAGGCCCGACATCTCCGTGCCCCCCTTGACGACCGGTTCGTACCATCGTATGGGTACAGCCCCGGCCCGGTGCCCGGCGGACCGATCAGTCGACAAGCCGCTTGAAGGTCACCCGGTCGCCGCTGACGAACGGCAGGTACGGCGCCGATGGCGGCACATAGAGCGGGTGGCCCACATGGTCGTTGGGATCGAAGTCGATGCGGGCCTCGCGGGCTGAGTCCGACCAGCGAACGGTCGTCAGATCGCCCATCCAGTTGAGAATCAAGCTTCTCCCGTCACGGGTGCCGGCCTCATACCAGATGCCGTGGCTATACTCTGTCTCACCCGTCAGGCTCATGCGGGTGATGGGCGCCTGCGCCCCGGTCTTTTCACGGATGGGTGGCGAATACCGGAAGCCGTCGCTCCCGAGCCAGATGCCGAGGCCAACCCGCCCGTCAAAGGTCGCCAGTGTTTGGATCTCGGTGCCCGTCACCACCGCCACCGAGCCGGGCTGGTCCACTACCGGCTGCGCATCGGTCAGTACTCCGTTCAGCGCCAGGGCGATGAGTCGCCCATCGGGCGAGAAGTTGGCCCGGGCTGAGTGGGGCCCGCCCAAGGGAATGCGGACCGGATCGCCACTGCCGTCCCACGTCCACAAATCGGTGAGAGGCGGGTCGTACGGCGGGTCAGCATGAGCCACCGCTGGCTTCAACAGCTCCAGCCAGGAAGACTTCTCCGGGCTGCGCGTCAACCAGAGCGCCTGCCTGCCGTCGGGCGAAAGCTGCACAAAGTAGGCATTCTCCTGGCTCAGCAGCCGCTTCTCGCCCTTGTCGGTGAGGGCCCACAGCGGTCCGCCGCGATATCCTTCCACCGCCAGCACCTCGCCGGCGGCCATCCGCCCGATCAGGTGGCCCATGTCGATCAGGACGGTTTCGTCCTGACCGCCCAACTGGCCGGCCACGATGGTGCCGAAGCGGTACCCCTGCTGCACCAGGCCCTTCTCCCGGTTGACCACGTAGTGGGTATCGCCGGGACGGAGAAAGTGGATGACCGGGGCGCCGAAATCGTGCAGCAACCGGTCGGCAGACGTTGTCAGGTCGCGCACCTGCAGGCGGCCCGCCTGCTCCCAGAGGAGTTCGGACTCCGACCAGAAGACGGGCGCCTCCCGTGGGGCGAAGTCAAGCCGTGTGAGCGACGGTGCGGCCGTCTCCAGCAGATAGGCTCCGGGTTTCGCCAGCATGACCGCGCGGCGGCCTGACGGGGACCAACTGACCGCCCGCGTGCCTGCGATGGGCTGCACTTCCAGGTCTCCCGCCAGGCTGCGAACCCCGGGGTCGGGAAGGGTCGGGGGCGCGGTCACCCGGGGGGGCGCCGGCGCCGGTTCCGCCTCCCGGGGCGGGGGCGCCGGCGCCCGTTCCGCCTCCCGGGGCGGAGGCGCAGGCTCAGGCCCCGCCCCCCGACTGCAGCCCGTCATGATGGCGATGAGCATCAGAGCACCCACTAGTTTACGCACTGCAGACCATCCTTCCCTCACAGCCGGTACTTCTGCCCGTACGACGAACCTCTCAGCCATTCAGTTCCGTGTACAGGGAAATCCATCGCAACACGAATTGTCCCTACCGAGGTGAATCCCCATGTCCTTGGAACGGAATGCTATTGCGCTAGCCCCGACGGCACGCTGGTCATGCCCACCCACTCCGGCGAATGCTCCGACCCCTCTTACTGGCAGCACCCGCCCGTACCGGAGCACTGGTGTCCGGTGATCAGAGAGACGATGCCTCTCTTCGACCCCGCCGTCGTGCCTTGCCGGGGCATGGGGCGACCGGTGTCTTGCGTTGGGATCCTTGAGTTGTCTTATCCGGAATCGGGCCCATGCGGGAGCCGGGAGAGACGCTGAAAGAAGCTGCGACGCGTGAAGCCAAGGAAGAGACGGGGCTACAGGTGGCTGTCGGTCAAGTTGTACACATCAGCGAACGGTTGTGGCAAACGCACGACCTCTTCGTTACCTTCCGTGCCAATATCACGTCTGGCACACTGGGTACCGGGGTTCTGGACGATGTGCGCTCGGTGATGTGGAAGAGCCTCGACGAAGCTCAGAAGCTGATGCCCTACTATGATGACCTTGCTAGCTTGCTGTCCGGATCTGCCTCCTACCAGAGCCGCAGGGGCTGGTAAGGTGCTTCAGGTTAGTCTTCGACCTGGAATGTGGGCAAGTGCAACCGTAAGCGGAAATTGCGCCGCCACGTCCGCTTTTCATCATCGGGCCGAATTGCAGGCAGTCGCCGTTATCTGGTCGGTGTTTTCCGGTGACAGGACCGAGGCATAATCCCTCCTGGCACGTCCAGGAGGGATTGTGCCTTTTTGATGGAAGCGGTAGCGGTCTATTTGGGGGCGAGTAGATCCGAAGGGTACAGTCCAGTCACGCTGCGGCACACCGGAGCGGCTCCCGGCGACAGGAAGAGTACAACTGGCGGTTCCCCCAACGAGTGCGGCCACGTTTTCACCGATTGCCGGTTTGGCTACCGGAACATATGTCCACAATGAGGAAGAGCGCCCGGTTGGTCGGACGCTCTGGAGCCCGCGGTTGCCGCCTCAAACATCAGTTGACGGTAGCCGTCGTTGACTAACTGTGGCCTACCGCTACCTGATAGCGGCCAGCGCCAGGATGTACGCCACCATAAGGATCAGCGTAAACGCATCAACCCCCATGGTGATTTTCATCCGGACACCTCCTCTCGGAGGCTGGCCCACTGCAACTCCCAATATCAGGCTAGCAGAGAACGCACTTTCGGCCTGTCGTACCTGTAAGTGCGTTGCTCTTTTCGCTCGTCAACTCTCGACATAAACCCGGGCCGTAATGGCTGGAACTGCAGAATCGGGTATTCATGCTGCCATCAACACAAGAGGCGCCCGAAGCGAAACGGCTTCAGGTGCCTCATACTTATGCACCCGAATCCAGCCACAGGGGCTTTCTTAACAGGCCCGCTAGGGCGCCTCTTGCATCTTCTTACTTCCGCCTGATCACGACCAGCCAATAGAGCAGCAGTGCGCCGGGGCAGCTGGTCAATCCGATCAGCCCCCACAGCCAGGGCCGGGCCCCGCGCCGGCGGGCATCGAGAAAAATCCAGGTGGCCTGGGTCATTAGCAGCGTAGCGATCATGACCCAGTGGTACCACTGCAGAGCGTCAGGCTTCATTGCGTCACCCGCCTCCGGCCGCCGACCCAGACGGCGCCCGCCGCCAGCAGGACCAACCCCTGAAGCGCCAGGAAATAGACTGGCTGCCGGGAGACGGCATAGAGCCCGCCGGTCAGCAGAGCCCCGGCGGTCAGCCAAAAGAGCGCCAGATCCCGCAGGGTCCGGCGGCGCTGGTCACGCTGCACGTCAGCCACCAGCATCTGCAGGTCGGCCAGGCCCGGTGGCTGCTCACCCTCCAGGTCGGACAGGGCGTCCAGCCCCTGCCGGAGGTGCTCCTCCCACTTCTCGGGGCGCTCATTCATCGTCGTTCATCCCCTTTCGCAGCGCTCGCACGGCGTTGAAAATGCGGGACTTCACCGTCCCCTCGGGAATTCCCATGCACGCGGCGATCTCTTCGTAGGTGTAGCCATAGTAGTGCTTGAGCACCAGGGGCATGGCGACGTCCCGGGGGAGCGCATGCAGCCGGTCCATCACATCCATCCACTCGGGCTCCGGCCCGTCCGCGGGGCGGTCGAAGAAAGCGTTCTCCTCCTGCACCCGCCGCTCCAGCTTGCTGCGGCGCAGCGTATCGAGGAAGAGGCGGCTCGCAATTGCAATCAGCCAGGTGCTGAACTTCGATCGCCCGCCAAATTGGCTGATGCGCTGGATGGCCCGAATCATGGTCTCCTGGGTCAGGTCCTCGGCCAGCGCCCGGTCGTGGGTCACGGTGATCAGATACTTCTTGACAGGCAGGTAGTTCTCCTGAAGGAGCCGCGCCAGGGCGACCTGATCGCCTTGCTGCGCACGGGCTATGTCGTCCAACCGCGGACTCCTCCTTTGGCCTACCGGACCTGGCTTTCAAACAGGGCGCTGCGGTCCAGCCGCCTCAGCAGCACCTGCAGCATCACGAGATCGATCACAGCCAGGACCGCAGCGAGAATCAGGACCAATCCGGTGCCCAGCATCAGCACCCCGCTAAGCTGGCCGACGAGCAGCAGAATAAACGGCAGGACAAAGAGGGCGCCGAGCTGGTAGGCCGCCTGGAAACTGGCTACCTTTGCGCTGATAAAGACGTTGATGAGGATCGCGGCGACGGAGATCAGCGGGATGACCAGCACCAGCATGGGCAGCCAGTTCCACTCCGGAAAGAAGATCCGGCCAAACAGCTTCCAGCCCACGGCGTTGACGGTGATGCCGCAGAGGATGAAGGTGCCCAGCGTGAGCAGCACCGACGGAATCAGCGACGCCAGCAGTTTGCCCAGGAACAGGCTGATCAGATCAACCGGGGCGAACAGCAGCGTCTCCAGGGTACCCCGCTCCTTCTCGCCGGCGAAGCTGTCAGCGCCGATGACGCTGGCGGTCATGAGCGGAATCAGGACGAAGAACGGCGCCAGCATATAGTTGGCCACAAGATAGGCCAGTTGCTGGTTGAGCGACGGCAGCGCCGCAACGGCTGCCTGCACGGGCCCCAGGGGCAGGCGGGTCACCCAGCCGGCCATCTCCTGGATCTCCTTGTTTTCGATGCCCGCATAAGCGATCAGTGCGGTGAAGAGCGTCGGGAAGAGGACGCCCAGCAGCAAGGGCACGATGGCCATGGGCAGCCAGACCTGCACGTTGCTGCGGATCGCGGCCATATCCTTCTTCGCAATGGCCCACATCGCCTGCTTATTCATGGCGGGCCACCTCCCGAATTTTGAAATAGAGGCTCTCCAAGTCTTGATTGACGAGGCTTGCGCCATAGACCTGATGGGTCTGCGTCAGCTCCCGCAGGAAGCCGGGCACCGCCGCGCGGTCGGGCAGCTTGTACTCCGCCGTGCCGTCCTCCTGCTCCACCCGCAATACCGCTTCCTTGATATACTTGGCTTCCAACTGCGCGTGGGTGCCTTCCTCAATCACCCGGCCTCCCTGGAGGAAGACGTACCGGTGGCAGACCGCCTCCAACTGCTGCAGCAGGTGCGAGCAGAGGATGATGGTGGTGCCGTCGCGCCGGTTCAGCCGCACGATGTAGTCGAGCACCATGCGGATGCCTTCCGGGTCCAGGCCATTGGTCGGTTCATCCAAAAAGAGAATCTCCGGCCGGTGCAGCAGCGCCTTGGCCAGCCCCAGGCGCTTCTTCATGCCGGTGCTGTAGGTGCCGGCTTTCTTGTCCCTGGCGTCAGTCAGCCCGAACTCTTCGAGCAGGGCGAGCGGCCGGCTCTTGTCGGTGACGCCGTAGAGGTCCGCAAAGAAGCGCAGGTTCTCGAGGCCGGTCATGGCGGTGTAAAATCCCGCCGATTCGGTCAGGATGCCGCTCAACCGGCGAATCGCCTCGCCGTCGTGGCCGGGGTCGTAGCCGAAGACGGAGATGGCGCCGCCGTCGGGGCGGAGGACGCCGTTGATGAGGCGGATGCAGGTGGTCTTGCCGGACCCGTTGGGGCCGAGCAGACCGACGATTTCACCCTGGCTCACCCGCATGGAGAAGTCGCGCAGCACGGGGTGCTGGCCGAAGCGCTTGGCGATGTGATTCAGTTCGATCAGGTTCTTGTTCATGTTTGATCACCCGCTGGTCTGACGGATGGGTGTGCCAAAGAGTTCAGTGAGCCACGAAAAAAGGTCCGCGCCTCACAAGGCCCGCGCCGGCTGGCAGGGGGCCAGGGGCGTCTGGGTGAGCCTGGTGCGGGCTGCCTCGATGGTATGGGCATCCAGGCCGCTCAGCTTAGGCGGCCGGCCAGACGGCCACAGTCACAGCCAGATCGGGCGGGTACCGGCGCTGTGCCAGGTAGGCGCCCCCGCCAGTCGGGACGGAACGGGGCCGCAGCGGCACGTCTGAGGAACGCTGAACAGGTTTCCGCAATGATGCAATTGTAGAGGAATCAGTCCACCGTCCCGAGAATGCTTCGCCGACGCGAACCAGTTCGAGGAGGGCTGCCGGATGCGAATCTTCATCTCCTGCGACATGGAAGGAATCACGGGCGTTGCCGTCGGCAAGCACTGCAATTCGTCTGAAGCCGAATACCAGCGTTTCCGCAAGCTGATGACCCGCGACGTCAACGCCGCGATCGAAGGTGCGGCCAGTGCCGGCGCCACCGAGTTCCTCGTGGTCGACTCCCACGGCCCCATGACCAACATCCTGATCGAAGAGCTCGACCCCCGGGCCGAGCTGATGAGCGGCTCCAACAAGCACTTCTGCCAGATGGAAGGCATCGACACCGGCTTCGACGGCGCCTTCTTCATTGGCTATCATGCCCGGGAAGGGGGCGGCGACGGCGTCCTGAACCATACCGTCATGGGCGCCGCCGTCACCCAACTGCGCTGCAACGGCAGGGAAGTGGGCGAGACGGGCCTGAACGCCGGGCTGGCGGGCGCCTTCGGCGTCCCCGTCGCGCTCGTCTCCGGCGACAACGTGCTGGCCGAAGAAGCCCGGACCATCCTCGGCGACGTGGAGACGGCTGTCGTCAAGCAGGCCATCAACCGGCACACGGCGCGGTTGCTTTCCGTCAAGTACGCCCAGGAGACCATATTCACGAAGGCAGAGGCGGCCGTCCGGCGCCTGGAGGCCGGAAGCTTCAAGCCGTACGTCGTGCCCGGCCCCATCACCTTTGAAGTCGACTTCAAGACCACCGATTCGGCCCACATGGCCTGCCTCTTCCCCAGCAACCGGCGCACCGGCCCCAAGACCATCGCCATCACGGCGGCCGACTATCCCTCCGCGTTCAAGCAGCTCTGGGGTACGCTGATTCTGGGCTACAAATGCCAGGGCGGCGTTTTCTAAACCCGTTCGAAACGAGTCTGCCCGCCGGCACAGAGGCGGCGGGCAGGCGTTGATCGTCTCTTAGGAGCGGGCCTTGATGGGCACATGCAGCTCGAACGCACCGGAGCCCGTCCGCGGGTCGAAGCGCTCGTCGTACAGCTCGTAGTCGTGCGTCATCTGCGCTTCATAGTTGGAGGCGGGCAGCCACTTGCCCCAGATGTACTCGTAGCTCTTGGCCAGGTTCGCGAGGCCGGTCTCGTGGGTGAAGACGGCATAGAGCCCGGCAGGGAGCTTGCGGCTGACCATGCCTTCGGGCAGCAGGTCGACCCGGCTGACGATGACGCCCGCTACGTAACCGAACTCGCCTTCTTCTTTTGGATTGGCGGCGACCTCGCAATAGCCGACGGCCGAGCCGGCCACATGCTGCACCTCGGGCCACCGCTGATTGAAGCCCGCCCATAGCAACGGGATCTCGCCATTCTGGTTCTTGCCGATGTATGACAGGCCGACCATAAGCCGCTCCGGCAGCTCCACAATCTGCGGCTCCCGGCGGATGCCATGCTCCGTGGTCTCGGCACTTGTTTCGATCCCTTCCGTCATGATCCGATGCACTCCCTTCCTGCGATACGCCCCCGGCGTAATGCCGTACATCCGCCGGAAAGCCTTTGTGAATGATGCCTGCGACTCGAAGCGGTAGGTGACGGCGATGTCGATGATCCGCAGCCGCCCGGCGGTCAGCTGCGCTGCCGCTTCCGTGAGGCGGCGCCTGCGAATATGCTCCGTAATCGACTCGCCGACCGCTCCTTGGAACAGGCGGTGGAAGTAATACGGCGAGAAGGCGACGGCCCGTGCCACGTCTGCAAAGCCGATCTCATCGGTCAAATGTGCTTCGATGTATGCACAGGCATTCCGAATGGGGTCGCGTATGCTCAACTGGTTTCACCTCATGCCCCTGCTCGCCGTGGCGGAGGGCAGGCGCCTTGCCCACCACCAGGAGACGTTCTTCATTATTGCACTGTAACGGCCCGCGGATTTGTCCTGGTTTGCGGTCATGCATGCAGAAAGTCCGGGGGCGCGGCGCCCCCGGACTCCGTCGTTTAGGCCAGCAGCCGCCGGTACTCCGCCTGCAGGGCCCGGAACGGCTTCATGGACATCTCCTCAAGGCCGCCGAGGCGGTTGCGGGCCAACCAGAGGTCGCGATGCTCGGCGGCGATCTCGTCGAGGTCCCGGGCCAGCGGCTGCACCTGCTCGCGGGCGTAGGGGCGCCCTGCGATGCGCGCCTGCAGCAGGCGGGCGAAATGGCACAGATGCAGCAGCAGCCGGATGGCGTTGTGCAGTTCGCGTAGCACCAGGGCGCCCTGGCTCCCCATCAGCTCCGCCTGCTCCAGCCCCGCGGCCGCTTCCAGCACCGCCGCTTCGGCGGCGTCCACATCAAAGCTCTGGAGCATCGCTTCAGCCAGGTCCTGGTGGGTGAGGGCCAGATGGAAGACCTGCCCCAGCGCGGTGGCGTTGTGTGGCTCCAGACCCCCGGCCTTGTACGTGTTGCCGAGCTGATGGAGCACCTGGCCGATCCAGCCAGCCCGGTCGCCGAAGACCAGCTTGCCCAGGAAGGGGCGCACATCGGCGTCGCGGTTGGCGGCCACGGCCCAGCAGACGCCGGCGCCGTATGCCACGGGCAGGTAGCAGAAGGGCTCGTAATCCTGATGGCCGTGGTCGCCCCAAATCGTATTCAGATATCCGACGGCGCCGTGCTTCAGGCCATTCTCGGCGGCGCTGCGCAGGTTGCCGAGCGCATTTTGGGTCCGCCCTACCAGCGACATCCAGGTTGAGGTGCCGGGGCAGACGTAGAATGGAATGCCTGCCTTCGCGAAATGGGCGCCGTGCTCGTCGAAGGGATGGTCGGCTTCATAGCCCCACTCCAGGGCGATGATATCCTTCGGCAGCTCCGCCACGAACTTCGGCGCCTGCATGATGATGTCGCCCCAGAACATCATCGTTCGCCCGTGCGCCTTCACCTGCTCGTAAATCCGCAGCAGTTGATCGACATAGATGCGGTGGGCGCCATGCTCCGCCACGGCCTGCCTGCTGCGGCCCTGGCCGACATCCCACGTCTCGTCGCAGCCTACATTGAAGTACTGCGAGCGGAAGTGGGGCAGGAGTTCGCCGTACAGCTCCTTGAGAAGATCAATGACCGCGGGATCGCCCGGGCAGAAGGAGAACGGGCCGTCGTGGCGCCGTCCCCACGGCAGGTCGAAGCCGTCGGGCGCCTCGGCCAGATGCTTGTAGCGGTCGTGAATCAGCCAGGGATGCATGTGGCCGAAGGAGTTCTGGTTGGGCACCAGATCGATGAAGCGCTCCCGGCAGTAGCGGTCCAGCAGCAGCATCTCCTCGCCGGTCATGGGGGAGTAGTCCTGCCAGACTTCCCGGTGGTTCCGGTAAGCAAACGTGTGCTCCGTATAGAGTTGAAACTCGTTGATCTTCAGATCGGCCAGCAGGTCGATGAAGCGGTAGAGATTGGTCATGGTCGGCACCTTGCCGCGGCTGATGTCGAGCATGACGCCCCGGCGCCCGAAGTCGGGCCAGTCCCGGATGCTCACCTCCTGGAACTGGCGGCCGCAGCCGGCCAGGATCTGCTTGAGCGTGGCGAGGCCGTGGGCGGCGCCCGCCGCCGTCGCGGCGGTCAGGGTGATGGCGCCGTCGCCGGCCGTCAGGGCGTAGCCTTGCGGGTGGGTAACGGCCGGATTATGCGCATCAATGGTGACGTGGGGTTTTCCCGCGGCTGATGCCGCAATCTGCACGGCAATGCCCAGGTGGTCCCGGGCGAAGGCCTGGAAGCGCAGCAGCGCCGGCAGGAGCTCCTGCTGGCGGGACGTGACGGCCATGACCAGTTCGGGGGGCAGCATGACGAAATCAAGTCCCCAGGTGATCTGCCGGGGCTGGGGATGGAGCACGGGGGTCTGGTCCTGCATCTGGGAGCACCTCCGGTCTGCGGGCTGGTGTCGTGTGGAAGATACCACGGTGTGCGTGGGATCTCCTGTCGAATGGAAGGTGTGGCTAGGCACTCACCTTCCATTTCCTTTTCGGTTGACCCCCCGCCTCTACAGCAAAATCCCGTACAGCGCCCAGCCCGAGAGTCCCACCAAAAAGGCCCACCAGACCAGCACCAGGTTGAGCGGCCAGCCGGCGGGGCCCACATTCATTGGGAACGGCAGCGGCATCATGTAGTTCCGCTTCAGTCCCCCGGGCAGCGCCCAGCAAAGGTCCGCCACCACCCCGAGCGCCCAGCCCAGCCAGGCCGGCAGGCGCCAGCCCAGGGCCGCCCCGGCGGCGAGACCGCCGAGCAACAGGGCGCCCAGCACGCCCAGCGTCGCAATGACCGCGGAGAAGACCCGGCCAAAATCCGGGAAAACGTCGGGCACATCCGGTGCCTGCCCCTTGAGGATCCGCACCACATTGAGCCCCAGCTTCATGGCGATGCCCGCGCTGCAATTCAACAGAGCGGCAACGGCGAGGTTCTCATCCGGCAGCATGCAGATCACCGAGGAGTACCCCGCCGTCCCGCCGTGGTTGAAGACGAGGCGGCTGCCGCAAAACGTCATGTTGAACCAGCCGCGGCCGTAGTGCCCGCCCGCAATGCCCGGGTCGGCGGCCCCGGCATGCGACTCGGCCAGCGATGCCGCCGACAGCACCCGCCCGGTCCCGTCGCCCAGATGGCACGCCGCCCACCGGGCCAGGTCCGTCACGCTGCAGGCAGGGCCGAGGCCGCCCGGCACCGCCCAGGGGTCGTCCGTGACTGCGATTTCGCTCATGCGGCCAAGCTGCAGCACGTGGGGGCGGGCCCATTCCCGCCCCTGGCGGCCCAGGGGATCGAACGCAACGCTCCACTTCTCGCCCGGCGGCGAAAGCAGCTTCACCATCTTCAGCCGCTCCACCGCCACCCGCAGGGACGGGTTGTCCAGGCCGACTTTCCAGGCGCCGTTGGGCAGCCCGCTGGTCTGGTCGATCAGATGCTGCACCGTCATCCGCGCCGAGGCCGCCGGGTCGGCGACCCGGAACCAGGGCAGGTAGCGCTGCACAGGCGCCGCCAGATCGATCAGCCCCCGATCCCGCAGCTGCAGGACCGCCATCGCGGTGAAGCCCTTGGTCAGCGAACCGATCTGAAAGAGCGTATCGGGTGTAACGGGCTTGCTGTCACTGCTGAGCCCCGTCTGCCCGATCCCTTTGAGCAGAAGGGGCTCATCGCCACACATGACTGCCACGGCGCCGCCGGGAATCCGGGCCTTGCGGAGTTCTCTGCCGACATACTCTTCGATGCGGGCTAGCATGGCAGATGCCGGCGGGGACGGCGTCATGGGCAGACTCCCCTACTCCAACAAATCTGCGGGAACTTCATCAAGCCGGGCGGGCCGCCCGAAGCGGTCCACCCGCTCGCAGAAGTGGGCGGACGGCCGGGCAGCCCAGGCGGAGCCAGCGAACGTAAACATCCTGCCCGTGTATGCGGGCGCCCCCGCCATGGCGGCGAATCCCTGTATCTGCATATACTCAGCGTAGCTCCCATCCGGCGCCCGGTAGACCCGCACCAGGTCGCCCGGGCCAAACCGGGGCGCCGCCGCCCCTTCGCCGGCATCCGGCGTCGGCTGCGGCACGGGCACCAGCCCGTCGCCCGCCAGGGGGACTGGCGCTTCGCCGCGCACCAGCGCCCAGAGTCCGCCATCTTTCGCCAGACCAACGGCGGCCCAGGTGCCGAAGAAGAACATGCCCACATCGATCTGCACCAGCTGTCCCCCGGCGGAGACGCGAATCCCCGGCTGCACGGTATGCCCGGCGATCAGCCCCTTGCAGCCCAGGCGGCTGCAGGCGGCGGCGATCTCTGCATCCGGCTGCTTCCGGGCCCAGAGCAGCCAATGTACTGGCCCCGTTGCCGCCAGATACCCCGCCGGATCAACCGGCGCCGCCCGGAGCAGGGTGTTTGCCGCATCGACGCTGTCGGGCCCTTCCGGCGTCCAGCCGGCGTGCACCACCACGTAGTCGCCGGCCCGGCAGGCGACGGGCAGCGTCCGGAGCCACCGGCCGTAATGTCCAGCCGGTCCGAACTCAGCCAGAAACTCTGCCGGATAAGGCAGCACGGTCTCATCAAACGCCTCGCCCCGGCGGGCGGCCCACTGGGCCAGGTCGGCACCCGCCCCGTTGTACACCCACCCGATGCCCGACTCATGGTCGCCGGCGCCCGCCCGCAGAGCCATCAGCTCGTGATTGCCGAGCAGGCAGACGACTTCGCCGCCGGCGGCCCGCGCCTCGTCCTGCAGGCGCATGAGCAGATCTAGCGTGTCAAGTGGTTCGGGGCCGCGGTCGATCATATCGCCCAGCTGAACCAGGCGGCGCCTGCCGCCGATCCAGTGGCCGGCTTCATCGGCCAGGCCAAGGTCGGTCAGCGCCTCTAGCAGCACGCGGCGGTTGCCGTGCAGGTCGCCCAACACTACTGTCGGATAAGGGGGGTAAGCAGGCAAGTCCTTCACCCCACGAAATGAATCACCTGCTAGTAAGAGACGTGGGGGTGAGGGAAAAGTTCCGAATCTTGGCTTTGGAATTGTGGTTGTGGGCAGGGACAGGGAAATTAGCCGCGGAGGACGCGGAGAACACGGAAAGGGAAACGCGGAATAAAAATATATTAATTATATTTCAGTTCCGTATTTCTCCATTCCGCGTCCTCCGCGCTTCCGCGGCAAAATCATGTCCCCGTTCCCAAAAAGGCTACAGTATTCGCCCAGCCATCAGCAGCGAATCCAGCGCCCGCGGATCGGCCGGGTCCCCAGGCATGAGAGACATGGACTCCCTCCTCTGCCTTGCGTTCCCGGCCGGCAATGGCTTTACTTCTTGTCGATGGAGTTGGCGGTAACATCGTAGACCAACTGGGGCTTCTCGGGGTCGTTGGTCTTGATGATGACCTGGAAGTGATGCGGCCCGCCCATGCCCGGCCCCATGTGATACATGAAGTCGAAGCTGGTCTGCTTGCCCGGTTTGACTACCGTGGAACCCACGGTAACTTTGGGCGGTCAGCAGCCCTGCAGGAGCTTGACCTGCACGTCGCTCAGCTTCAGGTCGCCCTTGCCTTCATTTTTGATGTAGAAGGTGTGGTACTTGGGATCCTCCGTCGTGAGCACGTTGCCGAAGTCGTACTTGGTTTCCGGGGCGGTCGCCTTGGGCGCCCCACCGCCGCTGCAGCCCACGGCCAGGACCGCCGCCAGGGCCAGCAGAATCGTCAGGAATCGCTTCATGTTGGGCCTCCTCCGCACAGTGATTTCATGTAAACCAATATAGCACGGTGTCGTTCAGTCCCAGCAGCAAAAAGACGCTTGCCACCAGGATCCGCACCGCCTTATCCATCCGCCGAACGCCTTTGATCCAGCGCCCTGCGGCCCCCCTGCCCGCTGCGAGGGCCAGGGCCCACAGAATCACCGGCAGCGCGGTGCCCACGGCGAAAACCGCCGGCAAGATGATGCCAGCCGGCGCCGCCAACACCAGCGGCACCAGGGCGCCAAAGAAGATCACCGCCATGGTGGGGCAGAAGCCCAGCGAAAAGGCCACCCCCAGCCAGAAGGCCGGCGAACCCTTGCGGGGCGCATGGCCCTGCAGCCACGCCGTAATCCGCTCGCCGGCGGCGCCCCGCCAGCGCAGCAGCCCGAGGAAGTAGAGTCCCATCAGGATCAGCATGGGACCGGTCAGCTTGCGCAGGAAGGCCATGACCGGCGTGGGCAGCTTCAGTCCCAGCATCGCTGCCAGGAACCCCAGCAGCAGGTAGACCGCGGCCTTCCCCGCCAGATAGTCCCGCACGGCCGGCCAGAGCGGGCGCCGCTCCTGGCTCACGTAGGCAATCGCCCCGGCGTTAGCTGAGACCTGGCAGGGCGCCAGTCCGCCGATGAGCCCCAGCAAGAAGGCGGAGACGACCGGAATGCTCTGGGCGGCCATCAGCTGCTGCAGCGGCTCGCCCGCCTGGGCGCTCCACTGGCTCAGCAGCGTATACCAGCGGTAAGCCAGTTCCACCACCTGCCGCATCGCCTCCTTTGCGTACAGTCCATTTTACCCGAAATCTGTGGAGAAACCGTGATCGATTTCACCATTATGGTATCATCTGTGCAGAACTGTGCAGTCGTGGGAGGTGCGGTATGTTCAGAGTAGCCCTGTTGCAGATGGTCTCATGCGGTGCCGACGTGGAAGCGAGCCTCCGCAAGGGCGATCGCTTCTGCCGGGAGGCAGCGGCGGCGGGGGCCGACCTCGCGCTCTTTCCCGAGCTGTGGAGCCACGGCTACACCTACGCCAAGGTGCACACCTGTGATTTCGCCGATGAAGCTGCCCTGACGCCCGGCGACGAGTTCCTGGTCTGCACGGTGGACACGGCGGAGGACGGTCCGGTGGCGGTGGGCGCCATGATCTGTTTTGACCGGGAGTTCCCCGAAAGCGCCTGGGTGCTAATGCTCAAGGGCGCCGAAATCATCCTGACGCCGAACGCCTGCGGGCTGGAAGAGCACCGCCTGGCGCAGTTCCGGACCCGGGCCTTCGAGAATATGTTGGGCGTCGCCATGTGCAACTACGCGGCGCCCCAGAACAATGGCCACTCCATCGCCTTCGACGGCATGGCTTTCAATGCTGACGAGACCTCCCGTGATATGAAGCTCGTCGCGGCCGGCGAGAACGAAGAGATTTACATGGCGACGTTTGACATGAAACAGATTCGCGCGTACCGCGAACGGGAAGCCATGGGCGATGCGTACCGCAAGCCAAGGGCCTATCAGGGCCTGACCGAACGGGCAGCATTGCGGCCGTTCATCCGGCCCGACGCCCGGCGATAGGCCGCGACGGACGGCGAATCCAGTTGAAGGATGCCAACATTCCCGACAGTGATCGTGTCCGACTTTCTGTCTGGCGGTCTTGAGCCCAAAAGCCGACTCACGCTCTTCGTTCAGGCGCTGGCGGCTGTCCTGGAGGTCGTGCCCAGCGTGGCGATTCACTGGCCAAGCTCAGGACGGCTTGTCGATCCGGCGGAGTTTCTACGGCGCTGTGCTGAATCCGAGGCCGCAGCGCCAATCGCCGGTCCAATCAACGCGCGTATATTCAACATCACGGATGCACCCGACGACTTGGTGATGGATACCCTTGGCCTGACTGCTGTAGGTCTCCCGGATGTGCAGTGCCACTTCGGCGATCGAACAAAATCGCCCGCGTACCGTACAACATTGCACTCTACATTTTGGAGAGGGGCGATGTGATGAAAGATGGCAACACGGTGCAGGGTCTTGTGGCTACTGACAGATGGCGGTGCCGACATGAAGAGTCGCTGGTAGCACCGAGCCGGGTCTTGCTGGAAATCAATCCCGGTCACCCTTTTGCTGCTGGAAACCGGGGTTGAGCAGCCCACTGAACCGCTCGCCCGGAGGATCGTGGTGAGTCTGCGCCACAGTCGCCAGAGCGGCCAACTTGCTGATCGTCTGCCAGTTGCGCGCCGTCGCCGCCACCTTGAGCTTCTGCTCGAAGAGGTTGGTGGTCAGCTTGGAGCGCCCCGCGCCCTGCCGGTAGATGATGTAGATCTCCCGCCCCATGAGCCGAAACTCGTCCCCGTTGCACGGCCAGGCCATCAGCCGGTCGATCCCTTCCTGCGCCGGCGCCTCCGCCAGGAGGGCCACGTACAGGCTCTCCCCCGGCGGCAGCTCTTCTGCCCGATACGGGCTGGATTCGATAATCTGCGCGAATTCCGCCGGCGTCCGCAGCACTACCGGCACCGCCCAGCCAAAAACGGCCTCAATCCGCTCTTCGATGCGCCGGCGCAGGGCCCCCGGGTCCTCCGCCGGCGCCGCCGCGAAAATCACATTGCCGCTCTGTATGTACGTCTGGACCCGCGTAAAGCCCATATCCTCAAACATGCGCTTCAGCTCGGCCATTTTGATCAGCTTCTGCCCGCTCACGTTGATACCCCGCAGCAGGGCGACATACACGCTCAACCCAGACCCCTCCATCACTACTGATGCTTGACCACCCGCCCGCCCAGCTCCACCGGCTCGATGCGCCCCCCGATCGAGTGTCGCAGGCCAGCCTGCCGCCGCGGGGCGCCTCACCCATAGCGAAAATGCTTCCGTCAGTTTGATGTTCTGACCGGCGGTTTTCTACATTGAAACCGAGGTGATTCTGCCGTGATGAGCCGAGCCCTGCCCCCCGGCCCGAAAGCCCGCCTGCTGCGCGGGTTCCTGCCCGAGTTTCGCCAGGACCCGCTGGAGCTGTTTACCCGCCTCGCCCGGGAGTATGGCGACATCGCCCGGGTGCAGTTGGGGCCGTGGAATTTCTATCTGCTCAATCACCCGGATTACATCGAAGAGGTGCTGGTCACCCAGAACCGCATATTCACCAAGGGGCGGGGCCTCGAAGCCAGCTCCCCCCTCCTGGGCAACGGCCTGCTCACCAGCGAAGGCGAATTCTGGCGCCGCCAGCGCCGGCTGGTCCAGCCCGCCTTCCACAAGGACCGCATCGCCGGCTACGCCGCCACCATGGCGGAATTCGCCCGGCGCCACGCCCAGGGCTGGCAGGACGGCGCCCGCCTCGACATCTACCGGGAGATGATGCGCCTGACGCTCGCCATCGCCGCCAGGACGCTCTTCTCCGCCGACGTCGCCGCCGATGCCGACACCGTCGGCGATGCCCTGCACGTCACGGTCAGCCATTTCCGGGAACGAAACGCTTCCATCATCAAGATTCCTCACACCTGGCCGACTCCCTCCAACCTGCGCGCCCAGAAGGCCGTGGACCAGTTGGACCGCATCATCTACCGGATCATCGATGAGCGGCGGCAGGGCGGTGCGGATACCGGCGACCTGCTCTCCATGCTGCTGCACGCGGTGGACGAGGACGGCTCCCAAATGACGCCCCGGCAGCTCCGCGACGAGGCGATGACGCTCTTCCTGGCGGGCCACGAGACGACCGCCAACGCGCTCTCCTGGACGTGGTATCTGCTGGCGCAGCACCCGGAGGCGGAGGCGCGCCTATATCAGGAAGTAGATGCCACCCCGCCGCCCAGCACATACGCCGAAGCAGTGATTCAGGAGGCGCTGCGCCTCTACCCGCCGGCCTGGATCATGGGCCGCAAGTCGACGGCGCCCTTTGGCCTGGGCGGTTACGCCTTCCCGGCGGGAACGGAAGTGCTGATCTCCCAGTGGGTGATGCACCGCCATCCCCGCTGGTTCGACGACCCCCTCGCGTTCCGGCCCGAGCGCTGGCTCGATGGCCTGGCCACACGGCTGCCCGCCTTTGCCTACTTCCCGTTCGGTGGCGGCCCCCGCATGTGCATCGGCAAGGGGTTCGCCTTCATGGAGGCGCAGCTGGTGCTGGCCGAAGTCGCCCGGCAGTTCCGCTTCGAACTGGTGCCCGGGCAGAGCGTGACGCCCAGCCCGTCCATCACGCTGCGCCCCGCCCCCGGTATCCAGGTGATTGCGCATAGGCGCTGACGCCACACCCCCGGGTATCGAGGTATCGAAGGGCCGCCTGCAACCATCGATGTGCAGGTGGCCCGTCGCATTTACCGGCCGATCTTCTTCCCTGACTTGTGCTTCTTGCTGAGGATCATGTCCCCCACCCACGGGAAGTGCGCGTTCAGCCAGATGAGCACCCGGTACCAACCCGGCACCACCACTTCCCGCTTCGGCCGGCGCATCAGGCGGAGGATGGCTCGGGCGATTACCTCGGGTCCGGGCATGCTCCACTTCACGTCCGGGGTCATTTCCGTGCGGATGAAGCCAGGGGAGATGACCGAGACCCGCACCCCGAACCGCGCCACCTCCCGGCCCAGGGCCTCCGAAAAGCCTCGCAGGCCGAACTTGGTCGCCGAGTAGACGCTGTTCGTCCCGATATGCCCCGCCACCGAAGCGACATTGATGAAATGCCCCCGCCCCTGCCGCCGCATGTAGGGCAGCGCCGCCCGGACAGCCAGCAGCGGCGCCGTCAGGTTGACGTTCACCACGTGCTCAATGGCGGCGGGCGCCAATTCGTACCAGGTGCTGCCCGGCCCCGTACCGGCATTGTTGATCCAGACATCGATCGTCCCGAACCGCTCCGCGGCCTTCCGGGCCAGCATCTCCACTTGAGCGGCGTCGGCCACGTCCGCCTGCACCGCAAGCACTTCCGCTGCGCCCGACAACTCCGACTCCAGCTCCATCAAACGCTCGATGCGCCGCGCCGCCAGCACCAGCTTGTGCCCCCGGCCCGCCAACTCCCTGGCGGTCGCCGCCCCGATGCCGCTCGACGCCCCGGTAATCACCACTACCGCCATCTATCCCGCCGCCTTCGCCCGGTTATTCAGGATCTGTTTCACATCAGCGATATCCCGCGGCGTCGTGCGCGCCGCCATCTGCACGGCCAGCAGCCCGAAGACCGCCCCAACCAGGCCGTAGCCGATGGACCGCCCGATGCCGTTGGCCATGTTGCCGGCCCGCTCAACTTCTGTGCCGATTCCGTATACTCCTGCAGGAGGGGCCGGGGGCGGGTCCCGAAGTGCTAACGCCGAGGTGAGCCTGCATGATCACGGAGATCAGCTTCCGCCCGGAAGATGAGGACCGCCATATCACCATCCCCTTCGACATGCCCCCCGGCACCGCGCGGCTCGAGGTCAGCTACACCGTCACGCCCCTCGGGCCGGGCGAGTGCGTCGTCGACCTGGGCTGCTTGCAGGGCGACACCATCCGTGGCTGGACGGGCAGCAGCAGATCATCCTTCTTCATCACGGCAGCGCAGGCAACGCCGGGCTACCCGCCGGGCCCCCTCACCCCCGGCCCCTGGGCGGTGCTCCTGGGCACCTCCCGCATCCCGCCGGACGGCGCCACCTGCACCGTCACGGGGGACCTGCACCACCACACCCATCATTCCGACGGCGCCCACAGCGTCGCCGAAGTGATGAAGCTGGCGGAAGAGGCGGAGCTTGACTTCATCGTTCTGACCGACCATAACACGGTGGCGGGCGCCCGAGAACTGGTCGATTTCCGCTTCCGATCGATCAGGGAGTTCCGGCGCCCTGCCCACGGGCTGGTGGTACTCAATCACCCCGATTGCGACTTCTGTCCGTGGGAGATGGACTTCGACTTCGACCACGATTTGGCGGAGGTCTGAAACGGCGTCTGGACGGCGCGCAACGAGCGGGCCCTGGCCTGGTGGCAGGAACAGCTGGCCGCCGGGCGCCGGGAGCTTCCTGCGGGCCGAACTGCGGTCGGTCCACACGGGCATGGTCCGGGCGCTGACCAATCCTGTTTACGCTGAATAACAAATGGAGCCCCCTCCCACACTAATGTCCGGGAGGGGGTTCCTCATGTCCGCCTGGCCGTTGAGCCGCATGCTTCTGCTCTTCACCGCCCTGGGTTTCGCCCTGGTCGCAACCCAGGTGTCGCTCTTTCACTACCGCGGCAACTTCCGCAACTGGACGATGTACCTGCCGGTGGTCACTGCCCCGGTGGCGGCGCTGCTGCTTGCCTGGTACGCGTTCGCACCGGGTGCGGGACTGCGCGCCTTCATAACCTGGTTTCTCTGGATCGAGGCCGTGGCCGGCCTGGGTGGGTTTGGCATGCACGCCCGGGGCATCACCCAGCGGGTGGGCGGCTTCGGCATGAATAACGTGCTGACCGGCCCGCCCATCGTCCTGCCGCTTACGCTGAGCGCCTTCTCCCTGCTGGGGCTGATGGCGCTCTACTGGAGGTTTTGACGCCATGGCGCCACAGTCTCGCTACCCGACCTGGGACGTCATGGCCGCCCGCGAGGAATGGGATGACCACACCCGCGACGTGATTTTCCAGCGGCTGGAGCCGCCCCAGCCCCCCGCTTTTCTCAGGCCCGCCGAGACCCGCACCCTCACGGCTGCCGCCGCCCGGCTCCTCTCCGACGACGACCCCTGGCGGCTGGGCAAAGTCGTCGAGCATATCGACAACATGCTGGCCAAAGGCCACGGCAACGGCTACCGCCAGGAAGGCCGGCTGCCCGACCGGGAGTTCTGGCGGGCTGGGCTGCGCGCCCTGGGCGAAGGGTTCGCCGGCGCCGCGCCCGAGCAGCAGGACGAAATTCTGCGGCAGCGCCAGGGCTCCGACTTCTTCAAGACGCTGATGAACGAAGTGGTCGGCGCCTACTGTTCCCTGCCGCCGGTCTGGAGCTCCATGGGTTATGGCGGGCCCGCCTTCCCCCGGGGCTATGTCCGCATCGAACTGGGGCTCAGGGACCCCTGGGAGGCGAAGCCGCATGAAGCATGAGCCGGTCGATATCGTCATTGTCGGCGCCGCCGCCGAGCTGGCGGGCGCCGGGTTCCGGGTGGTGGTGCTGGAAGCGGGACCGCACTGGGAGCCGCTGAAGGACTGGTCGTCCGACGAACTGGCGACGGAGAACCAGGGCTGGCGGGAGACTAGGATTACCGCCGGGGCGAACCCGCTCAAGCTGGCGAAGAACAACTCGGGCTGGGGCGTGGGCGGGGGCACCGTCCACTTCAACGGTGTCGCCCTGCGTTTCCGTGAAAGCGACTTCCGCACTTACAGCGAAGAGGGCGTCGGGGTTGATTGGCCCATCACCTACGACGAACTTGCCCCCTACTACGACAAAATCGAGCGTGAGACGGCCGTCTCTGGGCCGAAGGACTGGCCCTGGCCGCCGAAGCGCCCGGCCTACCCTTACCCGGAGCGCAACCCCCTCTCCGGCCCGGCCATGCTCTTCCGGCAGGGCTGCGAGCGGCTGGGCGCGGTGAGCGTGCCGGCGCCGCTCTTCATCAACGCGGCGCCGTTTGACGGGCGCCCGGCCTGCACCAACCGGGGCTTCTGCGTGCAGGGCTGCATGCCGCTGGCCAAGTTCTCCACGCTCTACACCTACATTCCCCGGGCCATCAAGGCCGGCGCCGAAGTGCGGCCCTTCAGCTACGTCTGCCGCATCAACGTGGGCGAGAACGGGCGGGTCACAGGCGTCAGCTATATCGACGAGCGGGGGGCGGAGCACGAGCAGCAGGCCAGGGTCGTCCTGCTGACCGCCTACGCGATCGAGACGCCCCGCCTGCTGCTGATGTCCGCCTGCCCCCTTTTCCCTAACGGCCTGGCCAACGGCAGCGGCATGGTCGGCCGGCGGTTGATGACCCACCTCAGCCACGACGTGTGGGCCAGATTCGACCGCGAGACCCTGCCCTACAAGGGCACGCCGGTGCTGGCAACCACGCAGCAGTACTACGCCACGGAGCAGCGGAACGACTGGGTCCGGGGCTTCACTATCCATTCGCACGGCTTCCGCCCCGTCGAGTTTGCCAGGGGCATTGCGGCGAAGCACGCGGTCTGGGGGCCCAAGTTCCAGGAGCTACTGCGGGACTACAACCACTACATGAAGCTGACGCTGGTCGGCGAAGTCCTCCCGTATGACGAGAACCGGGTGACACTGTCCGAGGAGAAGGACCGGTACGGCCTGCCCGCCCCCAAGGTGACCTTCAACTTCGGTGAAAATGAGCGCCGCATGGCCGCGGGCGGCGTTCGCATCATGGAGGAGATTATGCGGGCCGCAGGGGGTACGCCCGAGTACGCCGGCGAAGATACGGCCCACCTGATGGGCGGGTGCGTCATGGGCAACGATCCCACCCGCTCCGTGGTCGACGGCTTCGGGCAGTCATATGAGGTGCCCAATCTCTTCATCACGGGCGCCCCGGTCTTCGCCACATCCACCGGCAACAACCCGACTCTGACCGTGATGGCCCTGGCTGCCCGCACGGCGGATCGCATCCGGGAACTGGCGGTCGGGTTGGCGATTTAGGGCGAAGGCCTCCGTGGCAAAAATGTCTCCATTACCCCACATGAGCAGCCTTCACTAACAGAAGAACCCCTCCCGCACAGGGCCAGGTGCCTGCTGCGGAAGGGGTTCTGTTCAATCGGGCTTACTCCTTCACCAGGAGATCCTGGATCGTCTGCCGCCCCGGCGAGAGCCGGACCATCGAGACCACCCCGGCCTGGCCGGGCAGCGAGACTTTCCGCACCTCGTTCGGCCCCGTCCGCAGCCAGAACAGCCCGGTCCCGGCGGAGACGACAGTCGGGAAGGAATAGATGCCGTTTTCGTCCGTGCGGGCGATCAGGGCAATGCCGCCTTCTTCCACCAACTGCACATCGACCCCGGGGCGAGGCTGCCCGTCGGCCGTCAGCACCCGCCCCGTCAGCGAGGCGGGCACGAGCACCGTCAAATCCCGGCTCAGCGTGCCGCCCGCTGCCGCGGTCACGTCGGCCTGAGACAGTTCTGAGCCATATGTGCCCCAGTCCGTCGCAGCCTGCAGGCTCATTGCACCGCCGAGGCGGGGAATCTCCGCCGCAATCCGGTAGAATCCGCCCTCATCGGTCACAGCACGCCCGCACTCCTTGCCGAGGCCAAACAGCTTTACAGCGACGCCAGCCTGCGGCGTGCCGTCCGGGCTCTGGACCCGCCCCGCAACGGCGGTCAGCACGGGGGTGAGCGCCAGCGTCGGCAGCCCCTGCGATGCGGCGGTCAGCTCAGGCAGGGCAACACCCTCCACGGGGAAATACCCGGTCGCCTCCGCAGCGATGGTATAGTGGTACGCCGACCCGGACGGCGCCCCGACCACCTTGTACCAGCCGGCGGCATCGGTCTCGGCCCTCGCCTCGAACAGCCCGCCGTCGGCCCGGACCCAGACCGTCGCGTTGCCGACGCCCCGCCCCCGGTTATCGACTACGCGACCGGTCAGGTTGGATACGGAAGGGTAGAGCACGGTCTTCGTGATGGTTCTGTTCTGCTTTGTGACAGGCACCTCAGTGGCGAAGTCCCCCCCGATGGTGATTTCGGAGGTGGTCACGTAACCCGCCTTGCTGACCCGCAGCATATAGGGGGTGACGGTGGCCCCGGGGAAGTTGAGGGGGGCCGGCACCGCATCAATGAGAAAAGTACCGTCATCGCGCGTCACCGCGACGTCTTTATGGTACCACCGGTTGATCAGCTCAACTTGGGCCCCGGCCACGGGGGCGCCGGCAGGATCGACCACGAGGCCGCCTACGCTCCCCATTCCGTCCGTATTTGCGCTGAATACGCGTGTCGTGAGCGCCACCTGATTGTTGACGCCGGGCAGAATGGGCGCCCACGGCGTGTCACCGGAGTGGTAGTCCCGGTTGATCGTCAGGCGATACTGTACGTCCGGCCCCGCAATCACGTCGTCGAAGCGGAGCTCGCCCCTGTCGGAGGTGACGGTTTCCGCCACCTTGCCATAGCCCTTGCGTTCCAGCACTACGGGCAGATTGGCCAGATAGTCGCCGTTGTTCCGCATCAGAATGCCGGTGATGGTGCCCTTGACGGGCTGCAGCGAAATCGCCGCGCCGCCGCTGAAGTCGAGGTCGTGGCCGGGCGTCGCCGTGAACGTCGCCGTAACGGCGCTCCGGTAGCCCGGCGCCGACACCTGCAGCTGATAAGTCTCGCCGGCGCCCTGCGCCAGGGAGAGCCGGAAATGGCCGGCCGCGTCGCTCACACCAGCAGCGGCCCGGCTCTGGTCAGCGCGCAGCAGGCTGACGGTCGCACCGGACAAGGGCGCCCCGGTCACCGCGCTCTTCACCTCGCCCGTTGCCACGAGCCCCGCCTGCTCCACAGTGATGGAGGCCGCCGACTTGCGCCCCGCCATTACGGTTGCCGTGTGCGATGCCGACAGATACCCCGGCGCCGAGACCAGCACCCGGTAGTCGCCCGCCAGCAGACCCTTCAGTGCGAAGCCGGCCCCTGCGACATCCTTCTCCCATACTGTGCCTCCGGCACTGATCACGGTGAGGTCGAAGCCGGCGACGGGCTGTCCATTCCAGTCCTGGACCTGAACCAGCAGTTCGCCCGCGATGGCGGCCAGTTTCAGACTCTGGTAGCGGCTCCTGCCCAGCTCAATCCAGCCGGTCTCCGCAGTGCGGTAGCCGGGGGCCCGTCCCCGCAACTGCCACATTTCGCCCGCGGCAGGCTGCCTGTCCAACTGGAACCGCCCGCCGGCGTCCGTGGCCAGCAGGGTGACCAGCCCGTCATCGAGCCGGTAGAACTCCACTTCGGCGTTGGCAATCGGGCTGCCGTTCTCATCGGTCACGACGCCCAGTACGCCCGCGGGCCCGGCGGCAACGGCGGGCAGGGCAACGGCCAGCGTCAGCAGCACGCCCAGCGCCAGCGCAAGGATTTTTCGCATAAGTGACAGCCTCCTGTTATTCATAGCGCAGCGCTTCGATCGGATCGAGCCGGGCCGCCTTCGATGCCGGATAGACCCCGAAAACCACCCCGACCGCGACCGAGAAGCCCAGCGCCAGCGAAACCGACATCCAGTCCAGCAGGAGCGAAATCTTGAGCCACCGCCCCACAAAGTAGACTGGAATCGCCGCCAGCACAATGCCCACGGTGCCGCCGATCAACGAGAGCATGACCGCCTCGATCAGGAACTGGATCAATATGTCGCGGTAGCTCGCGCCAATCGCCTTGCGCAGGCCAATCTCCCGCGTTCGCTCCGTCACGGAGACCAGCATGATATTCATGATCCCGACGCCGCCCACCAGCAGTGAAATGCCGGCCACCGCCGAAAGCACGCCGGTAATGATCGTCATGACCGACGTAATGGCGGACAGCACCGAATCAAAGGTCTGCCCTGAATACCGGGCGCCCCGGTGGTTGCGCTCGACGAGGGCGATGGCATCCTTCATTGTGTCGGCGGGGTTCGCCCCTTCCTTTACTTTGACGGTGACCATCCAGGTATAGGGGTTGCCGGTCACCCGCCGCACAAAGGAGATGGGCACCATGTACGTGTTGTCGCCCTCGCCCATGGCCGAGGCCATGTTGGCCAGCATCCCCGTCGGCTTCTCCCGCACCCCGATGACGTCAAATGGATATCCGGCGATGGTGATCGACCGGCCCACGGCCCGGGCACCTTCCCCGAAGAGCCGCTTGACGGCGTCATGGCCCAAAATGACTACGCGGGCGCCCGCCGCCTCCTCGGTCTCCGTGAAAAACCGGCCTTCTGCCAGTTTGTCGTTGTTGAAGACGAGGTAATTGGCGTTCACACCAATGATGGTCGCGTTGGTGGTGGTATTGCCTGCCTTGACCTGGCCGGACATGTTCGCGTTGGTGCTGATCATGTCAACGTCCGGCAGCAGGTTCTTGATGTTCCGCAGGTCGGCGTCGGTAAACGGCTCCACCCGGGCGTTCCGGCTCTCGGGATCCATCCCGCCGGTCACCAAAATGAACTGACCCGACCCAATCGACTCCAGCTCGCCCCGCACGGCCATCTCCGTGCCGCGGCCCATCGCGAAGATCGCGATGACCGACCCGACCCCGATGATGATGCCAAGCATCGTCAGGATGGAGCGAAGCTTATTGCCCGCCAGTGCCTCCCAGGCAACCCGCAGGCTCTCAAGCAGCGTCAATCGTCGCTCCCCCCCATCTGTGCGAGCCGGTCGGTCGCCAACACCGGAAATGCCACCGGCTGGTCGCTGATGATCCGGCCGTCCTTGAGCCGGATGATCCGGTTTACGTGCTCGGCCACGTCCGGTTCATGGGTCACAATCAGCACCGTCGCGCCTTCGCGGTTCAGCGCCTGGAAAATCGCCAGAATCTCCTCGCCGGAGCGGGAGTCCAGGTTGCCCGTCGGCTCGTCGGCCAGAATGATCGACGGGTTGGTCACCAGCGCCCGGGCGATCGCGACCCGCTGGCGCTGGCCGCCCGACATTTCGTTGGGCCGGTGGCGCATGCGGTCTTCCAGCCCCACCCGGACCATCGCTTCGGTGGCCCGGCGGTGGCGCTCCCGGGCACCGACCCCGGCGTACAGCAGGGGCTGCTCCACGTTGCGCAGCGCCGTCATGCGCGGCAGCAGGTGAAAGGTTTGAAAGACAAAGCCGACCTGCTGGTTGCGCACTCTGGCCAGTTCCGCCTCGGTCCGGTCGCTCACCTGCTTGCCGTCCAGTTCATAGACGCCGGAGGTGACCCGGTCGAGGCAGCCCAGAATGTTCATGAGCGTCGACTTGCCGGAGCCGCTGGGCCCCATGATCGCCACGAGCTCCCCCGCCCCGATCTCCAGCGAGACGCCCCGCAGCGCATGCACTTCTGTGCCGCCCATCCGGTAGGTCTTGTGAACATCCGTCAAACGGATCATTCTTCATCCCCCCGGTCATCGGCCGGCACCACTTCAAACCGAACGGCATCGCCGTCTTTCAGATTCTTGATCAGGGTGAAGGGAGCGACAATCACCTGGTCGCCTTCCTTCAGCCCTTCCACCACTTCCACCGTCGTCTGGGTGCGCAGGCCGAGCTTGACGGGCCGGACTTCGACCTTGCCGCCGGTCACCACCAGCACCGAAGCCTTCTCCCCTTCTTCACGGACCGACTCCAGCCCGACCACCAGCACGTTGCTGCGCTGGTCCGTAATTACCCGGGCCTCCGCCGACATGCCGGCGCGCAGCTTGCCTTCCGGGTTGGCCACTTCGCCCTGCACTTCATAGAAGGTGCCGCCGGCGGTGCCGAGGCGCGGGTCCGGGGCCGAAGACTGGGCGGCCACCCGGGTCACCTTGCCCTCGAACCGCACGCCGGGGTAAGCGTTGTTGGTGATGCTCAGGCTCTGGCCGACTTTGACCTTGCCCACATCCACCTCGTCGACTTTCGCCCGCACCGTCAGGACGTCGAGCCCGCCGATGATGCAGAGCAGCTGCCCGGTCTGCGCGGGCTGCCCGCTCTTGATGTCGGCCGTCAGGACGGTGCCGGTGACGGGCGCCTTGAACTGTGCCTGGGCCAGCTTCGCCCGGGCGGCCTCCAGGCTGGCGCCCTGCGCCGCGAGTTCGGCTTCCACTGAACGGATCTGCTCGACCGTGACGCCGCCGGTCTCCATGTCGGCCTGAGCGGCCTCCACAGCTAGGCGTGCGCTTTCCAACTGAGCCCGAGCCTGCCGGACCGCTGCCGAATCCTCGCCCGTCTCGGTGACATCTTTTTCAGCGAGGGCCACGTTCTCATAGGCGTTGCTCAGGTCGGTCGCCAGCTGCCGTGCGCTGTCTGCGGAACGGCGGACAGCGTCCTGATAGGCGGCCTGCGCCGCCTCGTACGCCGCCTGGTTCGCTGCGCTGAGCGGATTGGCGCGGTAAGCTGCTTCCGCCTGGGACAGCTTGTCGCGGGCGGCGTTCACATCAGCGCTGCCCACTGCGGCACGGTTCTGGACCGACAGGAGAGCGGCCCGCGCCTGCTCAAGCTTCTGCTGAGCAGTCTCCGCCTGCTTGAGCGCACTGTGCACGCCCCCTTCGGCCGCGACCAGCTGCGCCTGAGCCGTTTGAAGCTTTACCGAGAGCGCCAGCGGGGAGGACTGCTGCTGCTGGCGCAGCTGCGCGTAGCTCGATTCTGCACGCGCCAGCGCCGCCTCCAGGGAGGCGACCTGCACCCGCAAATCCTCAGCTTCCAGCTCGGCGATTACCTGCCCCTCGGTCACCCGGTCGCCGGCCCCGACCAGCAGCTTGACCCGCTGCGTGGCAAACGGGGCACGAATCTCCCGGGGCTGGGTCGCTTCCAGGGCGCCCGGCGCCATCACCCGTTGGGTAAGGTTGCGGGGGGCGAGTTTCGCGACCTTCACCTGGGGGGCGTTCTTCGGCCCCTGCCCCGCCGCCGTTGCGGCACTGCCCTCGGGGCCGGCCTTGCGCAGGTTGGCCCACACGAGCAATGCCACCACGGCGACGAATCCAATTCCGATCAGCCACTTCCGATTCAAGAACGTCGGCCCCCTTTGTCTACATCTGCGGCGCGAACTTGCCGCCAAGGGCGGCGAGCCCGTAGGTCATCAAGAATGACAGCACATAAATCGTCGCGATGAGCCCGACGCCCTTCGCCGGCTTCGCCCGGTGGAGGGCGGCGAACCCGATCGCCAACAGGCAGTAATACCAGATGCCAAAGGGGTTGAGCGTTCCGAGGAAAGTCTTCAGCAAGAGGGAACTGCCGTTCGGCGCCAGCGCCGCCAGGCTGAGCTTGAACTCCGCCGTCTGGCCGCCCAGCGCCATGACAAGAATCCCGTTCAGCAGCGCATGGATGCTCAAGCTGATGCGGGCGTAGCCGATCATGCCCAGGTAGCTCGTGAACGGGACCCGCTCTTCCTGAAACTGACCGAAGAACATGGCAAACAGGGAGACCAGCACGCCGGCCAGCCAGGGGCCGGCCAGGGCAAAGAATGCCCCGCCGAGAATGCCCGACCACCGGGCAAATGACATCATCTGGGGTGTATACCCGGGGGTGGCGAGCAGGGTCTGTTCGGCGATGCGGAGCGCCACCGGCATCGCCAGCAGCGTGCCCGCCAGGGAGAAGAGCATCTCCACCAGATACCCGGGTGCAACGGGAACCCTGCCGCCGAACGCTCGGAACGTGGCGCCCGGTTCCGTAATGACCTTGACGAGTGCTTTCCACGGTGAAGGACCGGCGGGGCGGGTGACCGTTGGCTCCTGATAGGTCATGGCTTGGAGACCTCCTCGGACCAGTTTAAGCCTGCACAGTATGAGGACTATCCGAAACCCTAAAATGGTTCGTTCCGGAGGAGTCTTCTTCCTGCGTTTTTGGGTCCGCCACCGTCGGGCTATGGTAAGATACGGGGTAAGGGAAGAACGTACGGGAGGCAAGCCATGGAACGTCTGTACGCGGTCGTTTCGCTGTTGGACGCCGCCCACTACGGGCAGGTTGAGCGCATGTACGGCACGCCGTTCCCCCATTTCTCCTACCAGGTAGCGGCGGGGTACGACCTCGGGCGGCTGGAGAAGGGTCTGCGGAGGATTGCCCGCTTGCAGCCTCCGTTCCGGGTCGGGACGTCGGGCCTCGGGGTCTTCACCGGTCAGGCGCCGGTCGTCTATATCGCCGTGGTGCGCAGCCCGGAACTGACCCGCCTGCACGGCAAGCTCTGGCCCGTCGCCGAGAGGGTGGCGAACGGCGCCCTGGACTACTACCGGCCCGAGCACTGGGTCCCCCACATTACCGTGGGCGGCCGCGCCATTCGTCAGGAAGACGTATCCGATGTGGTTCGTGAGTTGATGCACCACGATTATCACTGGGAGATCGAAGTGGATAACCTCGCCGTCATCTCCAGCAGCGAGGCGGACGGGTTTCGCCTGCACCTCCGGGTTCCCCTCGCAGGAGCGACCTGATGGGTAAGGGCCATGACCGACCGGCGGTCATGGCCCTTTTGTCCTCTCAGCTTCCCCAGGCGTCATAGAAGACCCGCGAGACCCGGGCCAGCAGCACCGCGGCCTCGTTGTCCACCTTGTAGCTGGCGTCCTTGCACTCCCGGCTGAACATGGCCAGCACGTAGGTCGCCCGGGGCGCCCAGACCACGGCCACATCGTTGCGCACGGTCCGGAACCACCCGCTTTTGGAGGCCACCCGCACTTTGATTTCGTCCGGCTCCAGTTCATCGTCGAAGTCGTCTATGTACCGGGTGATCCCGCTATGGTGCTTCTGCTGCCGCATGGTGGCGAGCATTGCGTGGCATGCGGATGCCGTGAGGATGCGATCAGTGGCCAGCAGCTCCATGAGCCTGGCCATGTCGGCTGGCGTTGCCCGGTTGGGGGGCGCCCCGTCGGGCTTGGGAATGCCGAGGTACTTGCCCAGGCGAGTGGCGTGCAGCCCGTACCGGTCCAGGAGCCCGTTGACCGCCGCAAACCCGAGCCGCTTGACCAGCATGTTGGTCGCCGTGTTGTCGCTGATCACCGTCATCAGGTGCGCCAGGTCCCGCACCGGGTAGCGGTACCCCGGCGTGAAGCCGTCCATGACGCCCCCGTCGGGCATGGTCAGTTCAGGCTCGAACAGCAGCGTATCGTCCAGGGAGAGCGCGCCGGCTTCAATGGCCTCGTAGACGGCTACCAGCACCGGCACCTTGATGGTGCTTGCAGGGTGAAAGTTCTCCGTGTCATGCAGCCGGAAAGTCTCGCCCGTGGTCAGGTTCTTGGCGGCCACACCGAGTCTGCCTGAAAATGCAGCAGCCAGAGTGGCTACAGCCTCGGTCAAGTCACACAACAGAATCGCCCCCTTTCGGGTTCAGTATAACAGCAAAACGCCCCGGCCTGCTGCACAGGCCGGGGGAAGATCAACCCTTCCTGAAGGCTAACCAGAGGCTGCATCCGGGCTCGCTCCGCTCCAGCCAGACCGTGCCGTCGCTCGCCCGGCACGTAGCCACGGCCAGCGCCGGACCGATCAGCCATATGGCCGGCCCTTTCGCAGCCGCCAGGTCGGGCACGGGGTTGTCCACCACGGTCTGCAGCACGGGCAGCAGCGATGGCGAACCGAACAGCTCCAGCTCTCCGTCGGCGTGAATGCGCACGCCGGCGCTGTCGCGGGGCAGGGCGTACGCCTTGAGGAAGTCCCGGAGGCCGTCCAGGGCCGGAAGCAGCAGGCTCTTGTCCGCCAGGACCGTCACGGGCCCGTCGGGCAGGTCCGCCAGTTCCTTCAGGCGCTCCGCCGCCACCGTCCGCAAATCGACCCGCCGCGGCCGGACTTTCACGTCGCCGCCCAGCAGCCGGATCCACAGGCCCAGCTGCTCGACGTGGCGCTCCAGCCGGTCCGCCTCATCCCTGGCCATGCCGAGGTACCGCCCGGCGTCGTCCGGGGCGCCCGCCATCATATCCAGCGCCAGGCGAAGACCGTGCACCGACGCCTGCAGGTCCTGGGTCAGGGCCCTGGTCAGGCGCAGTGTACAGCACTGAGCCCACCCGCCGGCTGCTTCGGTCAGAGAATCGCGCACGGCTCTCCCCCCCTTTATTCACGTATTGTCTATTTCGTTATGGTAAATCAGGAGCCGACGCTTCACAATCAGGCGCCAGCCCGGTCGTTCAGCGCCGACTAGGGCGACGGAAGTACTAGTGTGGATACTCCGGTGGATTGTCCCGCTCCCGCGGCCGCCTCGATAATGGGGGCAGGGAGGTGCGCTCATGGCCGAAGAGCAGATCATTCCCACCGCCTGCGCCCATAACTGCGGCGGCCGGTGCGTGCTGAAAGCCCATGTCGCCCAAGGCCGCGTCGTGCGCATTACGACCGATGCCGACCCCGACGAGCCGGATGCGCCGCAGCTGCGCGCCTGCCTGCGCGGCCGGTCGTATCGGACGCGCATCTACCATCCCGACCGGCTCAGGTACCCCATGAAGCGCACCGGGCGCCGGGGCGAGGGCGGCTTCGCCCGCATCTCCTGGGACGAAGCGCTTGACGAAATTGCCGGGCAGGTCCGGCGGGTCATCGCCGCGTATGGCAACGAGGCAATCTTCTTCCCGTATGCGACGGGCAACGCCGGCCGCCTTTCCGAAGGCGCCTGCATGCGGCGCCTCATGGGCCTGCTGGGCGGTTGGCTCGGTTACTACAATAACTACAGCAACAGCGCCAACACGTGGGGTTTGAACTACACATTCGGTACGGAGAACACCGGCTCCAGCCGTGAGGATCTGGTCAACGCCAAACTGATCATCCTCTGGGGCTTCAATCCGGCGGAGACCTACTTCGGCACCAACACACCTTACTACATAGAGCGCGCCCGGGCCGCCGGCGCGAAGGTGATCGTGATCGATCCCCGGTACACGGACACGGCGATCGCCCTGGCCGACCAGTGGATTCCCATCCGGCCCACCACCGATAACGCCCTGATCAATGCCATCGCCTACGTGCTGATCACCGAAGGGTTAGTCGACCAGGCGTTCCTGGACCGTTTCACATCCGGTTTCGATGAGGAGCACCTGCCGGATGGCGCTCCGCAGGGCAGTTCCTACAAGAGCTACGTCCTCGGCATCGGCGACGGTGTGCCGAAAACCCCGGGGTGGGCCGAGGCGATCACCGGGATCCCGGCGCCGACGATTCTTCACCTCGCCCGGGAATACGCCGGCGTCCGGCCCGCAGCGATTCTGGCCGGGTACGGCCCCCAGCGCCACGCCTACGGCGAGCAGCCGTCCCGCGGTCTGGCGGCGCTGCAGGCCATGACGGGCAATATCGGCATTCCCGGCGGTTCGGCCGGTGCGTTCGGCTGGACCGGCTACGGGCGCCCGCCCGCGGTTGGCGCGCTGCCCGCCGCCAACCCGGTCAGACTGGCAATTCCCGCCTTCCGCTTCACCGACGCCATCGAGCGGGGCCCCGCCATGACCGCCGCCGACGGGGTGACGGGCGGCGACCGGCTGCCCGCCGGCATCAAACTGATCTTCAACATGGCCGGAAACGCCCTGCTCAACCAGCACGCCGATATCAACCGGACGGCGGGGCTGCTGGCGGACGAAGCCAAAGTCGAGTTCATCGTCGTCAGTGAGCAGTTCCTGACGCCTTCGGCCCGCTTCGCCGATATCGTGCTGCCTGCCACCACCTTCTTCGAGCGGGACGACATCGCCACGCCCTGGGCGTTCGGCGACTACGCCCTCTTCCTTAACCAGGTGATCGCTCCGCTGCACGAGGCGCGCAGCGCTTACGACTGGGTGAGCGAACTGGCCGGCAGGCTGGGCGTGCTCGAGGCTTTCACCGAGGGCCGGACGGCCCTGGAGTGGCTTGCGCGCATGACGGATGATGCCCGTCGGGCCTGGCCCGATTTTCCGTCGTTTGACGAATTCCGCCGCCAGGGTGTGTACAAGTTCCGTCATGCAGAGCCGTTCGTGGGCTTCCGGGAGCAGATATGGGACGGAAAGCCCTTCCCCACGCCATCGGGCAAAATTGAGATCTACTCGCCCAGGCTGGCCGCCATGGGGCGGCCGGATGAGATTCCCCCCATTCCCCGGTACATCCCGGCCTGGGAGGGCCCGTCCGATCCCTTGCGGTCACAGTATCCGCTCCAGTGCATCGGCTGGCATTACAAGCGCCGCTGCCATTCGATTTATGACAACTCGGCGTGGCTGGAGGAGGCCGGGCGCCAGGAGGCCTGGATCAACCCGGCGGATGCGGCCAGGCGACAGATCAAGTCCGGCGATCAGGTCCGGGTCTTCAACGACCGGGGGACGACGGTGCTGCCGGCGAAGGTGACACCCCGGGTGATGCCCGGTGTCGTGGCGATTCCCCAGGGCGGCTGGTGGGCGCCGGACCGGCACGGGGTGGACCGGCGCGGCAGCCTGAACGTGCTGACTTCCTATCGGGCAACACCCCTGGCGCACGCGAACGCTCAACACACGATCCTCGTCCAAGTCGAACGCGAATGAGGGCCTTGGCGGCGGGGGAGGGCAGGGCACCATCGGTCCCGGAGTCGCCCGCAAAGGCTGACTCCCCCTTTGGCGACTCCGACGTCCCTCAGGTGCCCCACCCTCCCCCGCCGCCCATACTCACGTTCTCCGGAGGTGATGGCATGAGCGTTCAACTGGGCTTTCACGTCGATATGCGAAAGTGTACCGGCTGCCGGACCTGTGTGGTCGCCTGCAAGGATTTGCACGATCTGGCGCCCGGGCAGCTTTTCCGGCGCGTCGTTGAGGTGGAGGGCGGCGGGTACGGCGAGGTCGGTGCCGGGGCGGTGGTGCCCCATGTGTTTGCGTATTACATCTCCATGGCGTGCAATCACTGTGATGACCCGCGCTGCGTTCGAAACTGCCCGACCGGCGCCCTGGTCAAGAATCCGGTTGACGGGGTGGTCAGCATCGACCCGGGGGTGTGCATTGGGTGCCGCTACTGTACCTGGTCCTGCCCTTACGGGGCGCCCCAGTACAACCCCGCGGCGGGGCGCACGCAGAAGTGCGACCTGTGCGCAGGCCTGCGGGCCGCCGGCGAGGAGCCGGCCTGCGCCGCCGCCTGCCCCATGCGGGCCATCGCCTGGGGGCCGATCACCGACTTATTGGAACGTCACGGCGGTACCACTGCCCTGGCCGCCCTGCCCGATTCGCGCATCACCCGGCCCAATGCCATTTACACCCCCCACCGGGACGCCGGAAGGAGGCTGCGGCCATGAACCGGGAGAATCTGCCCCTGGTTGCCTTCACCCTCCTGGTCCAGGGAGCTTTGGGCGCCGTCGCCCTGGCCGCCATGGCGCCGCTCCGGGCCGCCGGCCTCGGCGACGCCTCGCACTTGTCGCTTACGCTGCTCGGCGTCGCCGCAGCCGCGCTTCTGTGCGCCATGGCCGTCTCGCTCCTGCACCTGGGCGTCAAGGCCGGCGCCCTGCGCTCCCTGCGCAACCTCCGGACTTCCTGGCTCTCCCGGGAAGTGCTGTTCACCGGGCTCTTCATGGGACTTACGCTGCCAGCAGCCGCCCTGGCGGCCCTGGGCCGCAGCAGCGCCGACCTGCTGTGGCTGGCGGCCCTGACCGGGTTCGCCGCGGTCTTTACCATGTCCCGGCTCTACCAGGAAACGGCCCATCCCGCCTGGATGACGCCCTACACGCCCGTCTCCTTTTTCGCCGCGTCGGCGGCGCTCGGAGCGGCCCTGGGCGCCCCCCTGGTTCTGCAGGACGGCGCCCTGGGTGCAGCCGCTGCCGGCGTCCTGCTCCGCGACATCCTGATCACCGGGGCCGCTGCCACGGCCGTCAACCTGCTGGCCGGCGCCCTTTACGCCGGCGACTTGAAGGAGACCCGTCCTGCCCTGGCGGCCCGGCTCCTGGTCACCACGGGCGGCATGGCCCTGCTTGCCCTCGGCGCACCGCAGCGGGAGGCCGCGTTGATCTTTCCGGGCGCCCTCCTGCTGGGTGCCGGCGAACTGCTGGGGCGCATCCGGTTTTTTGCCCTCGGCGCATTGCCCGAAGTCGGAGAGTTCTAGCGTAACCTTCGTCCGGCAGGGCCGTTATCATCCTCAGAAGTCCTGCTCATGAGGAGACGGAGATACGTGAAAAACCGCACTGCCATGATTGCCGCCCTGCTGGCGACACTGCTTGCCACCGCCGCCTGCTCACGGCCCCAGCCTCCCGTACCGGCCCCGGCTCCTTCTCCCGCTCCGTCGCCGGCGGCTCTGGAGCCCGACGGCAGCATCCTCGTCAAGTCCGACGGCGGCATCAGACATACGACGCCGCCCATCGACAAGCCCATCGCCCCCACCGACGGCCTGTACACCATGGATCCCGCTTCCGGCCGGATCGACGCCTGGACCCCGGCGGAGCCGGGCAGCCAGGAGGACCTCATGCCGCTCTTCGTCAGCGCATCGGATGATGGGCACTGGGTGACCGCCCGCACCCGTGACAAGGGTTACGTCATGGAACGAAACGGTCCCGGCGCGTTCATGTACCAGCGGAGCCAGTATGAACTGGTGGCCGCCTCGGCCGGCGCCCTCGCCTTTGAACACACAGACCCCGCACCGCCGCAAGGACAGGGCTTCGCCTACCACTGGGGCCCGACGGGTCACTCCGGCAATGGCAAGTTCACGGTCCTCGGCGCCGACCTCACGGTGCGCACCACCTTCACCCTCCCCGTGGCGGCCAGCCACGGCTTCGCCCGCACGGCGCTCATCAACCGGGACGGCAGCAAGCTCGCTCTCTCCGAAGGCAAGCTGTATCTGATCGATCTGGCCACGGGCCAATACACAGAGCACAAATCGGACAGCGGCATCGGATCCATCACCCCGGGCCCGGGCGGCAGCAGCTTCACCCTGCGCCCCGCTCCCGCCACCGACGCCCCGCCGCTCCGCTACGACTGGAAGGGCAATGAACTGCCGCTCCTGACCCCGACCATCCGCAAGGAGTGGGCGGGAACCTTCACCCCCACCCTCGTCTTCAGCGACGCCGCCACGGGGGCCCCGAAATACCGGGTCCTCGGAGCGGACACGTGCTACGGCTACGCCATGGTGGGCAATCCCTGGACCGCCGACGGCGCCGCCGCCATCTTCCACGGGCGGGACGGCTTCTACCAGGTCACGGCGGACGGTGAACTCAGCAAGCCGCCCACCTTCAACTCGGCCGAGGGCTGGCATCAGCCCTTCCCTTCCCCGACCGATCCGAACCTCTTCGCTGACCTGGTCAGTTTTTCGGATGGCAGCTGGCAGCTTGGCATCGCCGACGGATCCGCCAGCCTGCGCAATAGCGTAACGTTTTCCCACGCAGTCCCGGGGCTCTGGCCCGTCGGTCCGCTCTGGCACCCCACGGGCGCCTTTGTCCAGATGAGCCTCTTCGCCCGGGGCGGCACCGGCGCCCCCTGCGGCGACTTCCGCATCCCCCTGGCGCCCGCCGTTCAGAAGGCGCCCTTCCCCGCCGAGCTTACGCTTGAGGTGACCGGCACCGGCGATTGCCTGAACGTTCGGGAGGGGCCGTCCAGGGGCGCCCGGATCCTGACCTGCCTGAAGGACGGCACGCGGGTCACTGTGGCAGATGACGCCTCGCAGGCCGCGCAAACCTGGGGTGACGGAGGGCAGTGGGCCCGGGTCAGGACCCCGGACGGCCCGACCGGCTGGGCTTCCGTGGAGGATCAATTTCTCAAGTGGGTCAATTGAGAGTGAGGGCGGTGCACGACTGCACCGCCCTTCCCATCCGCCGATGAAGCGGCAGCCATCGCTGCCGCTTCTGCGCGCTCACAGCCGCTTCTCCATCGCATAGAACCCCGGCTCCGGCCGGTAGCCCAACATCCGGTTCACCGCGAGCATCGGCCCGTTCTGCGAATCGTTATGCGTCCGCATATGGGGCGCCCCGTACCGCCGGGCGACCCGGACCGACAGGACGGACTGAATAGCCCATGGCAGCGATCACTTTTCCTTTCGCATCCGGTAGAGCCCCGGACGGGGCACGTACCCGAGCCGGCGGTTGACGGCCAGCATCGGCGCGTTGTCCGAGTCGTTGTTGGTCCGCATGTAGGGCGCCCCGAACCGGCGGGCCGCCCGGATGGAAAGTAGCTTCAGAGCAAGGGCGATGTGCCGGCCCCGGTACTCCCGGTCGACGCAGGTGTAATCCGTATACAACACTCCGGTCACACGGTTGGGAAACATGACCGTGCACCCTGCGAAATGGTCGCCGTCCGCTGCGATGATCACCAGTTCCGGCCGGCACCGCTCCCCGGCGATAATCCAGTCGTGCCACTCTTCGTATGGCGGATAGACCGTGAGATCGAACCCGGGTATATCCCATGCCGTCCGGTTGTAGAGTTCGTACAGCTTGCGTGCAGTCTCCTCACCCGGATCGTCTGCCAGGGTGAAAAAGTGAATGCCCGATGCCTCCACCTGTTCGATTACCCCAGAGAAAGGCGCCTCATCGAAGACGTTATGATCCAGTGTCGATTCAAACAGGTGCCGCCAGAGCCGATACCCGTGCTGCCGGGCGAAGGCCAGCGATTTGGGGTCGTTGTCCCGCACAGCGGAGATGAAGCAGGTGCCGCCCTGCTTCTCCGTCCAGGCTTCGAGGGCGTCGGCCAAGGCGGTGCCCAGCCCCTGGGCCCGTAACGCCGGATCCACAAAGGCGCGCACGTAGAAGTGTCCGGGCGGGTCTTCCGGATATCTCCGGGAATAGCCGTACCCGCCAACGATGCCATCCCCATCAACAATGACGGGGCGAAAGGCGCTCTCGAACTTGGACTTGGCTTCCTGTTCGAGCAGATCTTCGACTGTGGTGGGCTCGGGCATGCACGCTGTGGTAATGGCGGCAATGCGGGGAAAATCATCCGGAACGGCAAGGGGTCTCAGGGTCCAGTTGCTCATGGCGACTCACCTCTTGTGCTGCTATGCCCCCTGCATGCGCAGGAAGTTTCGGTACCGGTCCTGGCGGATCTGGCCCCGGGCGACCGCTTGCTTGACGGCGCAATGGGGCTCGTGGGTATGGGTGCAGTCACGGAACTTGCAGCCGGACGCCGCTTCGGTCACTTCGGGATAGAGGTCCTCCACGACATCGTCCTCGGTATCCTCCTCCATCAGCTCCAGCGACTTGATTCCCGGCGTATCGACCAGGTACCCGCCCCCGGGCAGAGCGTAAAGCCGGCTGGCCGTAGTCGTGTGGCGGCCCTTGCTGGTCACTTCGCTGACGGTATTGGTCCTTACGCCCGCCTCCGGATAGAGGGCGTTAACCAGGCTCGACTTGCCCACGCCGGACTGGCCGGCCAGTACGGAGACCTTATCTGTCAGCACCGCGCGCAGTTCTGCGACGCCCAGGCCCGTCATGATGCTTGTGAAGATCACCCGGACGCCGGCCTGCTGCAGGGGCGCCACCCAGGCCCGCAGGGTATTCTCATGCTCCAGGTCGCACTTGCTGATCACCACCACCGCTTCCATGCGGCCGCGGCGGGCAATGGCCAGGAACCGCTCGGCCAGGTGGAGCTTGAAGCGGGGCTGCTGGGCCGATCCGACGAACAGCAGTTGATCGACGTTGGCTGCGATTACGTGGACGTAGCCGTGAAAGCCCTGGCGGGAGAGTTCACTGCGCCGGGGCCGGATCGCTTCAATCACGCCGGTGCCGTCGGGCTGGCGGGTAATCTCCACCTCATCGCCGACGACCACCAGGCTGGTCACGCGCTGCGCCTCGCGCTTGAGGCGGCCGCGCAAAACACACGGAACTTCTTCAGTGCCGATTTGGGCCCACATGCGGGGGCCATCGTTGCGCACGATCATACCGGACAATTGCACTGCGGTACATCCTCCTTGAAAGTAAAGGCATAAAGCAAGCCACGGGTCAGAGTGCCTCTGTCCCGTGGCCTTCGCCATTCGCCCCTGTGCGCGCCGGCAAGGGCGCAAAAAGGCCACGGGTGTGCCACCCGTGGCCTGAGGATGTACAGCGTTCAGGGCTACCCCCTGACTCCTCCCGGCGCGGCGTGGCGGCTTTTGAGCGCGCAGACATAAGCCTTGGACGCCATTGCTCGCCACCTCCTGAAGAAAGTACTTGAAGTAACCGTCGCTATTGTATGCAGTTCCGCCCTCATCTGTCAACCAAATCTTATGATCTTTTCACGGAAGAGAACCTAAAGGCCAGGAAGTTTCATCCCTATACATAAAGGGGGGATTCGCAGTGAGCGCACTGCCCACACGCCGGGAGGCTGGGGGAACCGGGTTCCGCGGCTGGTTCGGCCCTGTCCGCATCGTACTGTTTGTTACCGTCATGGCACTGCTGGGATGGCTGCTGTGGCCCGCGTTCTTCCCGCCCGAGCCGCAAATCCGCACGGCCATGGTCGTCGAAGAGGTCCGCACCGCCGCCAAGCTGGCGACGGTCGAACTGCATGCCACGGTGGTCGCCAACCGCGACGAATCCGAATGGTACGGATCGAAATTCCTGTTCATGGTCGTTCCGGGCACGGCCGCCGTGGGAGTGGACCTGGAAGCGATGGGTGCCGGCGCAGTCCATGTGTCGGGCCAGACTGTGACGGTCACCCTGCCCAGGCCGCAGGTCCTCTATGCGGAGATCGACCTACAGGAAGTCCAGGTGTACGCTGCCGTCGGTCTACTGCGGCCCCAGTTTACCCCGGACGAGACGCGGCAGCTGCTGGCCGACAGCCAGGAGAAGCTGCGGCAGAAGGGGGCGCAGGAAGCGGTGCTCAAGCGGGCGGAGACGCAGACAGCAGACCTGATTCGCAAGCTGCTGACCGCCGCGGGCGCGGAGCAGGTTGAGATCAAGTGGGCGTCGTAAGTCCGATAGGGCGGGGCCGGCCCCGCCCTTGTGATATACTGCAACATAAGGAGGCGATTTCGCCATGAAAAAGGCCCGCTCCAACCAGGAGCAGACCATTGTGCAGTCCCGGGTGGCCGCCGCCGTGCGGCTGCAGCCTTACCGTCCCAAAGTGCATGCCAACGAGAAGAAGTACGACCGCCAAAAGAGTAAGCGCCACTGGCAGAAAGACCGGGAGGCGCTTTTCTTATGTCCTCACAGCAGGTCCCCGGCCGTTTTGCGAATCACCGGGTCGGCATGCCGGCTTAGCCGCTCCAGGGCCGAGCGGGCCTCGTCCGCCCGAATGGAAGCCAGTGCATAGACGAGCGGCTCCCGGGCATCGCGGGGCGCCCGCTCCAGGGCTTCGACCAGAATGCCCACCGCCTTCGCCCCGCCCGCGGCGGCGATGGCTGTCCCTGCGGCCGCCGCCAGGTAGGCGCTCGGGCCGCCCAGAAACGGGGTGAGCAGTTCGAGCGTCCGGGGCTCTTTCAGGGCGGCGAGTCCATCCATACACTCCGCCAGCACTTCGGGCAGCTCTTCGCCCGGGAAGGCGAGCTTCACATGCAGTACCGCCGCCCCCGCCGGGTCGCCCAGGGCGCCGATCGCTTTGGCGGCAGCGGTGCGGGCCGCCAGCTTGGCATAGGGCCGCTCCTGGTGGGAGCACGGGGCGTTCGGCTCAAAGTCGTGCAGCAGCCAGGCCAGGTCGAGGAGGGCGCCGGGCGGCCGGATGTTGGCCAGGAGTGACGCGCCCGCCACCCGCAGCCCCGTGGCGGTGTCGGCCATGCCGAAACCCACGGCCTCCACCTGCACCGTGCGCACGGCCAGGCGGGCCGCCTCCTCTCCTTCCGGTGCTTCCAGGCGCCCCAGCGCTTCAACCAGGGCCATGCGGGCCCAGCAGCCCGGGTCGGCGCCGGGGGCGCCCCGGTGCAGCCTGAGATATGCCCGCAGCAGAGCGCCGGCGGCCTTGGGCGCCGTAATTCGCCTGGCGGCCGCTTCCACCACGAACGCCGCGGGGTCCTCAAGCGCCTTGATCAATAACTCGTGGTCCGTCTCGGCGCGAACGGCGGCAAGGCGCTCCGCTGCGGCCTGTTTCCTACCAGCCATGGCGCCACCTCCTCCCCCATTCTGCACGGCCCGTCCGCCGCACGCAACTTTTTTGCGCAAGCCTGAAGGGTAGACGGGCCACCGCATCGTCTATGCTCGTGTAAGTGCAAATGTGGAGGAATGAATCGTGAAGATGATGAAGTACGCGGTCCTGGCGCTCGCCATCGCGGGGATCCTATCGGGCTGCACCGTACATATCGATGCCAGTGGCTTTGACAACTGCCGCTTTCAGGAAGAACGTTCGGCCACCATCCCCGTAGATGGCGCCAAGACCCTGCAGGTGATGGCACGGGCCGGTTCCCTCCGGGTGGAAGGCCATCCCGGCCTGACGGAAGTCCAGGTGAAGGGCACCGCCTGTGCGTCCACCGAAGGCCTGCTGCGCGATGTGGACCTCCGGGCCGAGAAGGCCGGCGACGTGGTGCGGGTCGAGGCCCGAATTCCTACCGTTGTCGGCAACTCCCCGACCTTGGACCTGACGGTGGAAGTCCCCGAAGCGATGCTCGCCCGGGTGGAAGATAGCAGTGGCGACCTGGAGATCCAGAACACCGCCGGTGCCGATGTGACCGACGAATCCGGCGAGATCGACCTCTACGACATCGCCGGCCCCATTCGGGTGGACGACCAGTCCGGCGACATCCTGATCCGGAACGCCAAGAGCGATCTGGTCATTTACCGGGATCAGTCCGGCAGCATCCGTATCGATGGCGTGAAGGGAAACGTGACCGTCGACCGCGACGAGTCCGGCGATATCGACATCGCAACGGTCTCCGGCAACGTTATGATTGAAGAGGATCAGTCGGGCAACATAGACGTCCGGGAGGTCACCGGCGACTTCACGGTCCGGCAAGACGGTTCCGGTGAGATTACGTACAGCAAAGTCAACGGTCGGGTGAGCATCCCCCGCCGGTAGGAGAACTCAGACGCCGCAGAGCTTTAGGCTTTGCGGCGTCTTTGTCTCTCCGCCGCTGATCCCATTGATGGACCGGAAGTCCCAGAATCAAAAAAGGACCCCAGTATCTTCCAGTTACTCCCTCTATCCTGTAAGATAGGCTTGGCAAATACAGGAAGTGAGGGAGTCCTATCCCATGCGATCGCGAGTCCGCGTAGCGACGGCGCCCTTCCTTTTCCTCGCCGTGGTGCCGGTCCCATTTCAGCGTGTGGAACCGCCGCCTGTGCGGGTTGTCGTAGGCGAAGTAGCGCTGGCCTTGCCGCCCGGTCAACGGCCGTTTCTGGAGGACGGTATCACCATGGTCCCGGCCAAGCCCCTGCTCCAGGCCCTCGGCGCCGACGTGCGCGGCGACGGCCGGAGCGTCACGGCCCTGCGCGCCTGCCGCAGCGTCAGCCTGGAAAACGGCAGCACGGCGCTCAAAGTCGACGGAACACCTCAGCCCCTGCCCGTGGCCGCCCGGAAGGTGGGCGGCGAGCTGTTCGCACCCCTGCGCAGCCTCGCCGAGGCCATGGATACCGCGGTCTCCTGGAACCCGTCGCAAACGACCGCGCGGCTCATGCCACCGAGAGGAGAAGAGATCGGCGGGCACCAGGCGCGGGTGTCAATCACCCTCCGGCAGGAAGGTACGCTCTTTCCGCCCGCCAACCTCAGAGATGCCCGCAGTCCAGTCGAAGTCGGTCCCGGAACCTACTCCTGGATCATCGAACCCGACAGAACCGGGCGCAACTATACCTGGTCCTTCCTGCCCGCCTCGGGCGTGCAGTACCATAGCGTCTCCGTCACCTTTACCAGCAAATCTTTCCACACGGTTTCGCGCTCAGACGAAATGACGGTCACCGTGGAGGCGACCACGCTACTTCACCAGTGGGATGTTGAGCAGGCCGTCCGCAGGCAGTTGGGCAGGACGTCCGGCCCCCTGGCGGAGCAGGACCTGCAGTCTGTGGAGAGCCTGGTCCTGCCGCCCCGCCTGCAGTCCGTCAGCGAACTCTGCCGGTTTCCCCGTCTGACGGACCTGGTGCTGGAACATGGCGCCGCCTACGCACCGGACTTTTTGGCGGCCGCCGTGGCCCGGGCGCCCGGACTGCGCCGGCTGACGCTGACCGGCTCCGCCGACCTGCCCGCACCGCCCTCCGCCGACACGGTGGACACGGCTCGCTTCCCCCTCCGTGTGGAAACGCCGCACGGCATCTTCCGGGGCGACAGGGGCATGACGATGGCGACGCTGCTGCCCTACGCATCAGAATTCGAATCGACCGTCATCACCGAACTGGAGCGGGACACCGGCCTGCGCCCCAGCAGCCGCAAGGTCGTCTTCCACGTCTACGGCGACAAGCCGCACTGGGACTCGGTGACCGCAAACAGTCAGGTCTGGGGGTACTACTCAGCGCAGGAGCAGCGCATTCACATGGCCCACTGGAAGACACCGGGGTCGGTCAACGCGCTGCTGTTGGCCCATGAGCTCTTCCACTGGCTGGCCTGGGAAGAAGGCAAGGTCAACCTGCCCACCTGGCTGAACGAGGGATTGGCCCATAACCTTTCGTGGCGGATCGAACAAGGGGCCGGCAGTTGGCTCAACGCGTTCGTCCGTCGGGAATGGCTCCGCGTCGCGGGTAACCCCGGCGTGCCCGTTCCTGCGCTGCCGGAGCACTCCGACCAGGATGAGTTCACCATCACGGCGGTCGCCCTGCTGCTGCAGACCCGGGACCGTAATGCGCTGGTACGGTTCTTCGCACTCACCCGCGAAGGCACAGCGTTCGCCGCTGCGTTCGAAACGGTGTTTGGCAGCTCCACCGCCGCATTTGAGCGGGAGTATAACCGGTACGTCCGGGAGTTGCGGGCAGGCCGGTGAAGGAAGCCGCCAGCGTCAATCGCGTCGCAAGGCTTCAATCGGGTCGAGGTTGGACGCCCGCAGGGCGGGGTAGAAGCCGAAAATCACGCCTACGGCCATCGAGAAACCAAACGAGAGGATCACAGACGAAGAAGTGACCAGGGCCGGGAAGTTGACCGCGGCCGAAATGCCCTTGGCGCCCAGGGCGCCCACGGCGATCCCGACAACGCCACCGGAGCCCGAAAGGATCAGCGCCTCAATCAGGAACTGGAGCAGCACGTGCCGCTTCTTGGCGCCAATGGCCTTGCGAATGCCGATCTCCCGGGTTCGCTCGGAGACCGAGACCAGCATGATGTTCATGATGCCGATGCCGCCCACAGCGAGCGATATCGAAGCGATGGCGCCCAGCAGCAGGGTGAAGATCTGTGTCACGCTGCCCACCGTCTCCAGCAGTTGGTCCTGGCTCTGGACCCGCACCGACTCGGCGTTGCGGAACTTGGCGACGTAGAAGTCCGTCACCTGCTGGGTGACGACCTTGGAGTCAGCCGTCGGGCTGGTTTTCAGCGTCAGGGAGGGAATGCGGTTATACCCGAGCAGCCGCTGCAAGGCCGTGTATGGCACGAGCACCAGGTCGTCCTGATCCTGGCCGCCGAAGCCGGTGCCCTTGGATTCGGCCACGCCCACCACGGTGAAAGTCTGACCCATGAGGCGAATCTGCTGGTTGATGGGGTCCGCGCCGGCGCCGAAGAGCTTCTCGGCGGTGGTGGTGCCGAGCACCGCTACGCGGCGGCGGGTATCCACGTCCTGCACTGAGAAGAAGGCGCCACTTACGACGCCGCGTTCCCGAACCACCGGGTAATCGGCGGATGTCCCTTCGATATTGACCGTGTATGACTCGCTGCCCGTGCCCGCCTTGACGGTCTGCTGGGATGCCATCACAGTGGGCAGATAGTACAGGATATCCGGAATGGTCATCTTCAGCTCAGCGAGGTCCTTCTCTTCGATGCGGTAGGCGTTGCCGCGCGGCGCGACGGTGATCAGGTTTGAGCCGAGCGCCTGAATCTGGCTTTTGGCCTGGGCCTGGGCGCCCTGGCCCACGGAGACCAGCGCGATCACGGCTGCCACGCCGATGATGACGCCCAGCATGGTCAGGAAGGTCCGGAGCTTATTGCCGGCGATGCCGAGCCAGGCGGTGCGCAGCGACTCGATCAGGGTGAACATCTACTCGGCCACCTCCCTGGCGGCGCCGGTCAGCTTGGCCAGCTCCGCCCAGGCATCGAGCTGCAGGCGGTTGACTTCATCGGAGATGACTACCCCGTCGCTCAGGCGGATGATCCGCCTGCAGTGCGCGGCCACTCGCTCGTCGTGGGTGACCAGGACGACGGTCCGGCCATCGCGGTTCAAGTCCTGGAACAGTGCGAGCACTTCCTGGCCGGTCTTGGAGTCCAGGGCGCCCGTCGGCTCGTCGCCCAGCAGAATCGATGGCTGGGAGGCAATCGCCCTGGCGATGGCGACGCGCTGCTGCTGGCCGCCGGACAGTTGATTGGGCCGGTGATGGCCCCGCCCGCCGAGACCCACTCGCTCGAGGGCTGCCAGCGCCTGCTGCCGGCGCTTTGCGACGCCGACGCCCCGGTAAATGAGGGGCGTCTCGACGTTCTGAAGGGCCGTCAATTTGGAAAGCAGGTTGAACCCCTGGAAAATGAAGCCGATGTGCTCATTACGGACTTCCGCCCGCTGGTTGTCGTCCACCTTGCTGACTTCCTTGCCGGCCAGGTAGTACTCGCCTTCGGTGGGGCGGTCCAGGCAGCCGATCATATTCATCAGCGTGGATTTGCCCGAACCCGAAGGACCCATGATCGCTATCATTTCGCCTTCGGCGACTTCAAGGTTGACCCCGGCCAGCGCCTTTACCTGCGTTTCGCCGGTCCCGTAGAGTTTCTTCATATTGCGGATGCTGATCATGCGTCTTGCTACCTCCCGGAAGGCTGCGGTCGCCGTGATGTACGGTCTACACCGTACCATTTGAAGCCTACAAAACCCTCAACCTTCCGCCTTGGAAAACGAAGAAGCGGCCCGTGGTGGGCGGCGCCGCCGTCCCAGTGGGCATACTGCGAGGCTGGCTCCGTGAGCCAGCCCCGGCGCTACCGCACCAACCAGACCTTGACCTGCGTCCCCTCCCGGACGGCCTTCCCCGGCGCCGGATCCTGCCGCACCACCGTACCCCTGACGTCCCCTATGCCGGCGATGAGCAGCCCGGTGCCCATGAGGGCCTCGCCTGCTTCCGAAAAAGTCCGGCCCGTGAGGGCCGGCACCCGGACCTGGCGGGGCCTGGCGGTGGAGCTGCCCTGAACAAGCGGCGGGTACTGGTAGAACTGCTCCACTTCCAGGCCGTTCAGCGCCGCGACCCGCTCGACGCTGCTGCTGCTCAGCTGGACCAGCCGCACCGCCAGTCCGAGAAAGATCAGCCCGGTCACCACAAACGGAACCATCATCCGAACGCGCCACCCGTCCCCCATGCCGCTGCAGCCTCCCGATCACAGACTTGCCACGGGGCTAGTCTATGAGACATGCCGCCCGGTAAGGACGCATAGCCTGTCTTCTGACGAAAGGAGGCGACGGCAATGGCGTGGGGCAAGGAAAGCACACGGACCCGTCCGGTGCAGCGGCGTTCGGTCCGACCGGGCGCCCTGGCGGCCCTCCTGCTGGGAGCTTGCGCGCTCTACGCGGCCGCCAACGCCCGCTACGACGCCTACGATCTCGGCTATTCGGTACAGGCGACCCGGGCGACGGTACAGACGTGGAGAGTCAGGCTACCCTTCGGCTACGAACTGGCCTGGTGGAAGTCGGACCCGCCGGGGCCGCAGGACGGTCTGCGGCTCTTCGGGCGGCCGTAGCTATTGCCCGAGAATCAGCACGGTGCCCGGCAGCAGAGCCACGGCGAATATGACGCACGTGGAAAAAACGGAATTAGCCGCGTCCTCCGCGGCAAAATTCCCGTTGCTAACGTTTCAGCTTAGGATCGAGCGCATCCCTTAACCCATCGCCTACAAAGTTAAACGCCAACACCGCCAGGAAGATGAACAGCCCCGGCCCTAGGGCGATCCACGGGGCCTCGCGGAGGTAATCCTTCCCCCCGGCCACAATCGAACCCCAGGAAGGGAACGGCGGCGGGGTGCCCAGGCCCAGGAAGCTGAGGCCGGACTCTGCCAGAATGGCGTGCCCGATGCGCAGCGTGGTCGAAACGATGATCGGCGCCACCGCGTTGGGCAGAATCTGCCGCCGGATGATGCGAAAATCCGTGGCGCCCAGCGCCCGGGCCGCCTCGGTGAAATCCCGCTCCCGCAGCGACAGCACCTCGCCCCGCACAATGCGGGCGATGCTGGGCCACGACGTCAGCCCGATGATCAGCATAATGCTCCATATGGAGCGGGGAAGCACCGCGGCCAGTGCCAGAAGGAGGAAGAACTGCGGCATGGAGACGACCACTTCGGTCAGCCGGCTGATCGTATTGTCGATCCAGCCGCCATAGTAGCCGGCCAGGGCGCCCAGCCACGTACCGACGGTAACCGCCACGCCCGCCGACACGAACCCGACGGTCAGCGAGATTCGGCTGCCCCAGACGATACGGCTCCAGATATCCCGCCCCAGATGGTCTGTCCCCAGCCAATAGGTCGACGACGGACCGAGAAAGCGGTCGCCGGAGTTGATCGCATCATACGGCTGGGTCGCCAGCAACGGCGCCAGCAGCGCCACCGAATAAAGGAGGAGCAGGACCAGCAGGCCCCAATGCGCCAGCCGGCTGCGGCAGAAACGCCGCCAGAACGCCCGGCTGGGCGGGATGTCGTGGTAGCCAGACACGGGCGGTCCTCCCTTAATCGTATTTGATGCGCGGATCGATCGTCACGTACAGCAAGTCAACGAGCAGGAAGGCGATCACCGTCATGAACGACCCCAGGGTGAGGAACGCCATGATCACGGGGTAATCGCGCTGAATCACCGCCCGGTACCCCAGCAGCCCCACGCCAGGCCAGCTGAAGATCTGCTCCACAATCACCGAGCCGCTGAACAGCGCCGGCACCACGGAGCCCGCCAGCGTCACCACCGGAATCAGGGCGTTGCGCAGCGCATGCTTGTATACCACAATCCGCTCCGGCAGCCCCTTGGCGCGGGCGGTTTGAATGTAGTCTTCGCGAATGACCTCCAGCATGCTGGAGCGCATGTAACGGGTCACGCCCGTCAGGCCGTGCAGCATGATCACCGCCAGGGGCAGAATCAGATAGCGGGCCCGGTCCAGCAAGAAGGCGATCAGCCCCACCTGCTCGACCTTCATGCCAATGGATGCGATGCCGCCCAGGGGAATCGCCCCCTTCGACGGCAGGGCGATCAGATAGAGTGCCAGCAGGGAAGTCAAAAACCCGGGCAGGGCGTCGCCGGCAAAGGCGAGGACCGTCACGGAGTAGTCAAACCGGGAGTACTGCTTCAGCGCCGAAATGGCGCCGATGGGAATGGCCAGCAGATAGACCAGGATCATCGCGAGCCCGTTCAGATAGAGCGTGTTGGGCAGCCGCTCCAGGTACATGTCGATCACGGGTCGGCTCTCCGTCAGCGAGTTGCCGAAATCGCCCCGGACGACATGACTGAGCCATTTGAGGTACTGCACCGGCAGGGGCTGATCCAGCCCGTAAGCGGCCCTGATGCGTTCCACCTGGGCCGGGTCAATGTCGGTACCGTCGGCGCCCATCACGGCTGCCGGACCGCCGGGCGCCAGGTGGATGATGAAGAACGCGATCAGCGTCACGCCCAGCAGGACGGGAATCATCTGCAGCAGCCGCTTGAAAAAGTAGTGCCTCAAACCCATCCTCCCTCCATGACACGGCACAGGCAGGGGCCGGGCGTTACTGCCGGCCCCTGCCAGTCCTTGCTCCGTTTAGGGCTGTTCGATGTACCACAGCCGGGCCTTGGTCGGACCGGTGGGGCTCGTGACGACGCCCTTCACATTCTTCTTGATGGCGTAGGTGCTCTTATAATTGAACATTACCAGCCAAGGAATTTCTTCTGCAATGATTTCCTGGTACTTGGCATAGATCTCCTTGCGCTTGACCTGGTCAAGGGTCTTGCGGCCATCTTCGAGAAGCTGGTCGATTTCCGGATTGCTGTACTGGGAGATGTTGAAGCCGACGAACGTCCCCTTGGCATTCTTCTGCCCCTGCGTCGAGTGGAAGTAGCTGTACGGGTCGGGGTCCACGTTCAGGTTGAGGCGGTTGAGCACCATGTCGAACGCGCCCGTCGGCATCGCCTTGCCCTGGAAGACGGAAAGCTCGACCAGGTTCATCTTCAATTCAATGCCGATGTCCTTCAGCGCCTTTTGGATGAAGAGGCACTCGGACTCCCGCACGGGGCTGCCCGTGTTGGTCGTGATCGTGAAGGAGAGCCGTTGGCCGTTCTTGGCGTAAATGCCGTCGGCGCCCTTGGTATAGCCCGCATCTTCCAGCAGCTTGACGGACTTGGCCGGGTCGAGGGTGTACCGCAGCGGCTTCTCGGCGTATGCCCACGAGGCCGGCGGCACGGGAGCGTTCAGCACGATGGCCTGGCCTTCCAGAATGTCGCTGACGATCTTTTGCCGGTCGATGGCGTACGCGATGGCCTGGCGGACGGCCTTCTCGTTCAGCCCAGGCTTGGTCATGTTGAAGGCCAGGTACTCAAAGCCGGTGCCCTGGTAAGGATAGAAGTTAAAGACCTGGCTCTGCTTCTCCATAAACCGCTTGACGGACGTCGGCGGAATGGCGCCGATGTCAAACTCGCCGGCTTCCAGCTTCGCCGTCGCCACGTTGCCGTCCTGGACGAACTTGAGGACCATCTCGGGAATGTAGGGTCCTTCGGTGTAGTAGTCGTCGTTGCGGACCAACGTCAGATACTGACCCGGCACCCACTCGCCGAACTTCCAGGCGCCGGTGCCCACCGGCTTCCGGTTCGCCGGGTTCTCCTTCATCTCGGAGACCGGTTTGGCGTCGTACAGATGCTTGGGCAGAATACCGTAGGTCAGGTTGGAGAGGAACGGCGCAAACGACTGCTTGAGGATGAACTTGACGGTGGCGGGGTCGACGACCTCAACCCGGTCCAGCGCCGTGAAGTCACCTGACCGGGGGCCGGTGTAGCCCTTGTCCTTGATGGCGTTGTAAGTGAAGGCGACGTCTTCGGCGGTCATGGGCTTGCCGTCATGGAACTTGACATTGGTGCGCAGCTTGAAAGTCCATGCAAGCCCATCGGTTGACTGGGTCCAGCCCGTAGCCAGGTCGGGGGCGACTTCCAGCTTCTCGTTGATCTCGACGAGCCCCGAGAAGACGCGCTGAGCCACCCAGGCCGAGTTGACGTCGGACTGGAGAATCGGGTTGAAGTTGACCGGCTCGCCCACGCCCGACCAGGTCAGCCGTCCCTGAACCTTCGGCGTTTGAGGTGCTTCCTGCTTGGGCGCTTCCGGGGCAGCCGGCTTGGCCGCGGGAGCAGTGCTGCTGCCGCTGCACGCCGAGACCAGCAGGCCGCAGGCGAGAATCCCTGCAAGCAGGACGGCATGGCGCTTGAAGTTGAACAAAGACGTAGCCCTCTTTCTTAAGGAAGATAAAAAGGGGGGACGAACTGGGTCGCGAACCCACTGTTACAATTCTTACATCGCACGGCGCCCTGTTCCAAGAGTCCGAAGGGCTACAGATACTGACACAAACGCGCTGCAGCTAGGCCTAAGGTAGCACAGGTTATCGCCCTACATTGGAAAGACCCACGGCGCCGTGATCACGGCAGCGCGGGTCTTTACTCAGTTGGGTGTAGCGAAGGGCAGCCGGAAGCCGAATTGGGATCCTTTCCCCACCTCCGAGGTGGCGAATACCTGACCGCCATGCAGTTCCACCAACTGCCGGACGATGGTCAGGCCCAGGCCGAAGCCACGGCGGTCGGGCGTGCGGGCGGGATCCAGCTTGTAGAACCGTTCGAAAATCCGGTCCAGCTCTTCGGGGGGAATGCCAGGGCCGGTATCCGAAACCGTTACTTCAAGGAAGCCTTCGCCCTCCCGGGTAGCCACGGTCACCCGTCCCCCCCTGGGCGTAAAGCCGAAGGCGTTCTCCAGCAGGTTGACCAATACCTGCTCGATGCGTTCCGGCTCGCACTCCACGATGGGCAGGGGGGCGGGAATCGCCGTGATCAGCTCAACGCCGCCCCCGGCGGCGGGCCCCCGAAAGACCTGGATCGCTTTGTGCAGGGTGGGAGCAAGGTCACAGGGGAACGGATGGAGCTTCAGTCGTCCCACTTCCAACCGGGAGTAATCCAGAAGGTCGTTGACCAGCCGCGTCAGCCGGTTCACTTCCCGGCGGACGATCTCGAAATGCTGCTCCCGGGCGGCCTCGCCGCCTGCGCCGTCGTTGATTGCCTCCAAATAGCCCGACACCCGGGCGAGGGGGCCTTTCAACTCGTGGGAGACGTTGGCGATCAGCTCTTTGCGGGCTGTCTCCAGGCTCTCGAGTTCGCCGGCCATGTGGTTAAAGGCGGAGACCAGGCGCCCCAGTTCATCGTTCGAGCGCCAGGCGACACGTGAGGTGAAATCGCCCTGTGCCACCCGCCGGGCGGCGGCGCTCACTTCCTGAATCGGGCGGGCGAGGCGCCGCGAGAGCAACAGGCTGACCAGTGCCAGCACCGAGGCGCTGGCGAGCGAGCCGTACAAGACAAAGCGGAAGAGCGTATTGCGAATTCGCTGGACTGGCGCCAGCGCCGGCTTCAGCAGAACGGTACCCGCCACCTGTCCGTCCCGCAGGACGGGCACCGCAATGGAAGCGCCGCGGGTGGGGTCGTGTTCGCCGTCGGGGCGGGGGCGCATCCAGGGTTGACCGGGCCGGGTCCGCCCGGCCCAGCGCTGTTCTTCCACAGGCATCCTGGTGCCCACCTGGTTGGCAACGCTGCGGGAAGCCCAGCGCACCACACCCTCCCGGTCTATCAGAAACACGTGGGCGGTCTCGCTGCGATCCAGCGTGTCGGCGGTGGACTGAACTTCAGCCAGTTCCGCCGTCCCCCATGCCTTGTCCTCCAAGCGGGAAGCGATCTCCCGGCCGTATCCTTCCAACTGCTGCACCCACGAACGGCCTGCCGCCTCCCAGGCCAGGTAGCCGGCAAAACCGCCGCCGATCAGCAGGGCAAGCAGCACGACCAGCAGGTAGGCCGAGAAGAGCTTTCGGAAGATCGTCATGCGTTCACCGCCTCGAACTTGTAGCCGACGCCCCAGACAGTCTTGATCCAGCTCTTGGCGGGGCCCAGCTTCTCGCGGAGCCGGGAGACGTGAACTTCCAGGGTGCGGGCGTCGCCCGTGTCGAAGCCCCAGACGCGCTCGAGCAGCATGTCACGCGGAAAGGCGCGGCCGGGGTTGGCCGCCAGCAGCCAGAGCAACTCAAACTCTTTGGGCGTCAGTTCCACCGCTTTCCCCTGCACGTGCAGGGTGAAGCCGTCCCGGTTGAGGCTGAAGCCCGGGTAGTCCACACGCTCGCGGCCCTGGGCCAGCGGCGGCTCCTTGGCCCGGCGGATGTGCGCCTTGACCCGCGCCACCAGTTCACGGGGCAGAAACGGCTTGACCACGTAGTCGTCGGCGCCTTCTTCAAAGCCGCGGATTCGGTCTTCTTCTTCGCCGCGGGCCGTGACCATCAGGATCGGCACGCGACTGCTCCGCCGAATCTGGCGGCAGACTTCCCAGCCGTCCACGCCCGGGAGCATCAGGTCCAGCACCACCAGGTGGGGCCACATCTCTGCGGCCTTGCTCACCCCTTCCGGCCCCGTGGCGGCCATTTGGACCTCGAAGCCGGCTTCCTTGAGGTACAGGGCCATCAAATCGGAAAGGGCCAGATCATCTTCGATGATGAGTACTCGTTCCATGCCTCTAAGATTACCACAGAGAGTTTACAACAACCTCAACGCGCTAGGAGTCGTGTATTATGCGCGCCCACGCATGGAATAGCTAGAGCATACGGACAAGGAGGTCGCTCTCATGCGTGATCGTTCGGTCGTACAGGATCCGCCTGCTGCTCGCTTTCTCTTCGACAGCATTGACTCGGCCTGGATCTGGCTGCTCGTTCGGGTCTACCTGGGCTGGCAGTGGCTGCAGGCCGGTCTGCACAAGGTGACCGATCCCGCCTGGATGAACGGCGGGACAGCTCTGCAAGGGTACTGGACACGTGCAGTGGCCCTGCCGGCCCCGCCCGCAAAGCCGGTGATCACCTATGGTTGGTATCGCACTTTTCTGCTGACACTGCTGCAGGGGGGGCACTATTCCTGGTTTGCCAAGTTGGTGGCAGTTGGCGAGGTGTTAATTGGGGTAGCCCTGATCCTCGGCTTCTTTACGGGCCTTGTTGCATTTCTTGGTGCCTTCATGAACTTCAACTTCATGCTGGCGGGGACGGCCAGCACCAACCCGGTGCTCTTTACCCTCGCTGTCCTGATCATTATGGCCTGGAAAGTCGCCGGACACTGGGGGGTGGACCGCTTCCTGCTTCCCGTCCTTGGCACACCCTGGCAGCGTCATCCCGGCCGAGCGCAGCACGAGGTACCCCAGGGCGTCCGGTACGGGCCCGGGGAACTGCCTGACCCCGATCATCCAGGCAAGCAAAAGATCTAGCCCGTGAAAGCGGGAGCGCCGGCATTGAGCAGCCAGCGCTCCCCTCTCTATGACACCAGCTCTTCGGTCTTTGCAGCCGGTCGTGTCGGCTGGCCGAAGAACTCCGGACCCCTTTCCGCAACAAGCCTGTGGAGGGCCTTGACCGCCTCAGGATCGAACTGGGTGCCGGCACAGCGGTCAATCTCGTGCAGGGCCCAGTCGAAGTCCCTCGCCCGGGCGTACGGGCGGTCTGACAAAATGGTATCTAGCGTGTCGGCGACGGACATGATTCTGCCCCCGAGGCTGATCTCCCCTGCGGCCCGTCCGCGGGGATAGCCCGTCCCGTCCCAGCGCTCGTGGTGCTCCCCGACGATCCGGGCCACATCGCCCAGGGGGGCCACTTCCGACAGGATTCGCTCACCCACGGCTGCGTGCTCTTTGACCAGTCTGTACTCTTCCGGAGTGAGGCGGTCGGGTTTGTTGAGAATCGCCTCCGGCACGGCGATTTTGCCCATGTCGTGGAGCAGACCGGCCGTGTGAATCACGGCCAGTTCGCCGGGCGTGAGTCCCATCTCCTGAGCCATGGCAACGGAATACCTGGCCACCCGTTGTGAGTGTCCAAGGACGGCACTGTCCCGGGCGTCGACGATTTTGGCCACGGTTTCGATCAGTTGGCGCAGGGTCTCCTCTTTCTTGAAGTGGGCCTGCTCAACTTCCTCCTTGGCCGATTTGAGTTGAGCGATGGCAGACTCGGTTCGTTTGACGTATAGACCGGCCGAGTGCCGGAGAATCACCAGCGGAACGACAAACATCACCACACCGACCGGGCCGTGCACGGCATACACGCTGCCGAGAAAGGCGCCGGTCAGGCCCAGGAAAAGCTTGGTGGGCGTGTACCAGCCGGAATCAGAAATGAGCGTGCGCAGTCTTCGGCCGGTGTGCAGGCTGATCATCACGTTAATCAGCCCGAAGTTGACCACATGGAAGGCGATGACCGCCGCAATGGCAGCGGCGATGTAGGCCGGACTGATTGGGCCTGCCGTGGTGCGGATGGCTGAAAAGGTCAGAGCGGCGGCCCCGGCCGCCAGGGTCGGGTTCGCCAGGTTGAACACGGACTTCTCGACCTGGCGCTGATGCTGAACAAAGAAGACGTGCACGAGGGCGGCCGTCAGGCTGGCAAGGGGTGCCCCGGCGGGGACCACGGTGACCGCCGCCATGGTGACCGCGATGGTGAAGGACATGGTAATCTTTTCGTGGCCCGACTCGAAAACCCGCTCTCTGATGCATTCGGCGGCACCGGCCAGCCCCATGAAGGGCAGCACGGTGAGCCAGGCGTTCGCCCGCCAGACAAGCAGCAGGCTGGCAAGCGCAACGGCGAGTCCAGCCCCCACGGTAACCCAGAGGGCGACCGGGGCCAGTGCGCTCCGGATTGGAGTGGCCACGCGCTTTACAGGGGATTCGGCCATCTGACCCGGCGGCATGTTCACTCTCGGCACCGGCGGCAGCACGCGCACCCGGCAGACGGCGTTACGCGTCTGCTTCGCCCGGTACATGGCAAGGTCCGCCTGCTTGATCAACCCGGCCACATCGGTGGCATCGTCCGGGCAGGCTGCCACCCCGGCACTGATCGTGCAGTGAATGACCCGTCCGGGCTCGATTTCAAACGGATGCTCGGCTACGGCCTGGCGCACCCGCTCGGCCACGTGGGCCGCTTCTTCGGCATCGGTTCCGGGCAGCAGGGCCACGAACTCCTCGCCACCAAAGCGGGCGATCACGTCGCCTTTGCGCAGCGTCTGGGTCAACAGCCGGCCCAGGGCGAGCAACACCTTGTCGCCGGCCAAGTGACCGTGGGTATTGTTGACGTTGCGCAGCAAGTCCAGGTCAAAGAAGAGTATGGAGAGCGGCCGGCCGAGCCGGTGGCTGCGCCGCAGCTCCTCCTCAAGGTGATGCTCGAAGTGGCGGTAGTTGTGCAGCCCCGTCTTCGCATCCACCTGTGCCAGATACGACAGGTGGGCCGTCTTGCTGAGGAAGTAGGCCAGCAAAATGAGGGGCAGCACAAGCACCAGCAGGACGGGTCTTGCAGCCCAAAGCCCTCCGACCAGGGCGCCGAGCATGGTCATCAGTACACTCCCCTGCAAGTGAGGGAGGGTAAAGGTGTCGGCCTGGCGGAGCGGTATGCGGGAGTTGAGGCTGATGACGATCCCCACCATGAGGGCCTGAACGGCGCTGAACAGCAATGCTGCCACCACCAGTGCCCCCAGATAGAGCAGGTCGTCCTGTGCCGCACCCGACGCCCACCGGACGAAGATGCTGGTGGCAAGGGAAGCGATGACCGTCTGCGAGACGTTGAACGACCAGCGCGTGAGGGCGCCCGGATTGCGTCGCTTGATGATGGTGTCAGGCGTAATGGCGGCGATGGGTAGAAGGGTGACGAGTCCCACCGGCAGCACCGCCGCACCGGCTACGATAAACACGTTGGTCAGGCGGATCGACGCACCGTCGAAGATTGAGCGAATCGGAAACCCATGGGCGATTCCTCCGCAAATGGACAAGACTGCGAATGCGATCAGATCGCTTTGCGTAAGGCCAAGGTCTCTGAGGCTCCAAGTAGCCAGAAGCAGTGCAATGCCGCTGGTGATGCCCACCCAGACCCGGGCGCCGATTGTGTATCGGCCCACTGCGAGTCACCTCCCGGGCGGAGCTTCAGTCAAAGTCAACCATGTCGTAGGTGGCCTCGGCGTCATATCCCGCAGAGGAATCCCAATATGACTGGTCCCAATATGACTGGTCCCAGTATGACTGATCCCAGTATGACTGAGCCCATTGCGTCTGCCCGGTGGAGGCGTTGATGAAGCTGCTCCTCTGCAGCCCCTGATTGGCGCTGGGCACACCTCCCTCAGCCGCACGCCTGAGCGCCGCTGCGGGGCTGACGACACCCGCGCTGTCGGGCATGTCGGGATAGGATGTGGCCGTGTTGACGAGCAGCCATTTGACCTGATTCGGGGTCAGGCCCGGATACCGCTCGAGAATGAGGGCCACCACGCCTGCGGCTACAGGTGCAGCCATGGACGTGCCGGAGAGGCGAAGGTAATTGGTGTCGACGATCCGGTCCGAAAACATGACGCCCAGGGTGCTGTTCGGGGAACTGAGCGTCGAGATGATGCGGCGGCCGGGAGCGACGATATCGGGCCGGTACTGGTTGTTCTGCGTGTAGCCCCGTGTGCTGAAGGGAGCGATGGTATCGTCGGCCGGGTCGACGGTTTCGTTGTGGTCAAGGGCACCCACGGCAATGATCCAGGGGTCGTTTGCCGGCGGATACCAGGCAGTAGTTTCGCCGGGTCCCCGGTTGCCCGCTGCCGCCACCACCACCACGCCGGCGTTCCAGAGCTGCTCGGCAGCGGCCGAAATGGGGCTGGTCAGATAACTGGTGGGTACGGAGCCGGACACAGAGAGGTTGACCACGCGAATGTTATACCTCGTGCGGTTGGCGTACACCCACTGCAGACCTCTGATCAGGTCCACTTCACGGCTGGCGCCTTCGTCATCGGCGATTTTCAGGCTGATGACGGTAGCATCCGGTGCAATGCCGATGTACCGGCCCAGCGGATCCCGGCCGGTGATGATGCCCGCCACATGGGTGCCGTGGCCGTTCGCGTCGTTAAGCCGGGTCGCCCTGCCGTTGCCCAGGAGGGCGATCATACCCGGTCCGAAGTCAGGATGCGACGGGTTGATGCCGGAGTCCAGCACAGCGACGGTGACGCCCCGCCCCGTGGCGGCTACAGGGCTCCCGTTCCAGATATCCGGAACACCGATGGCAGCGCCGTAGGTTGTCCGAAGCTGGCTGGCATCAATGGCAAGGTGGTGGACTTTGGCGTCGGGGGTGACGGACAGGACCTTCTTGTGTTCGCCCAGCTTCAGGGCGACCTTTTGCGGAATCTCCATCACCACGCTCTTGATAAACGGGAACTCTTCCGTGACGGCAGCACCGGCGACTTCCTCAAGCTCTTTTTTTGACACGCCCTTATTGAGCTTCTGCACCACGACGGTTACTTTCTTTTCAGGCTCGACCTGAGCGCCATACTGCAGCAAGGGATGAACGGGAAGGTCCGGATCGATCACTACATCGCCTGAGTCGCGGGAAGAGCCTGCCCCCGTGGCCGCACCCAGGCTGCCGAACAGCAGCACGACGACGATAAACACACAGATGCGCATCCAGCCCCGCTTCACAAGCAACTCCTCCTTAAGAACAGCAAAATACCCCCATAGAGATGGGGGTACAACCCACATTTTCATGCGGATGTCGCCCCCCAACCGGCAACCCGGCTGCCGTAGCTCCAGTAACGGAGCCGTAGGCCCGTGGCTTTGCGCCCTCCGGCTTTCGCCGGAGGTAGCCCAGATCAGTTGGGAAGTCAGGACGACGGGTCCCAGGACTGTGGTCTCATGCTAACGGGACAAAAGTCTCATATTCACCGTCAATGTAGATCTGAAAGTGTATTCAGTCAATAGATGTTGGAAAAATGTTAGAATTGTTTTCGGAATAACTGACATCGGTAAACCGTTATCAAACCGGTTTGGCCACAGGGAACAACTGAAACACGGATCAAGAGGGATGGGAAGCCATCCGTCTTGATCCGTGTCGCTTGGCCCATCGATCCTGCAGAGTGACGTTCTCAGCCTAGGAGGGCGGCGTATTGCGATAGTTCTCGATCTGCTGCAGGGCAACGTCGATGCTGGTGCCGCCATACAGCACGCCCATAATGGCGGGGAGACTGCGGTCCATCATCTGCAGGTTCAGCAATACCACGTTGCGGACCAGCGCGGTGGAGAGGCGGTCCCCTTCCACATCAATGCTGGTCTTGTACCGGATCTCACCGTCCCGGTAGTCCATTTCCCAGTTGCCGACGACCAGCCCGTAGTTCATGCGGGTGAGCAGTTCGGCCATGGTATGGCGCTTCGCTTCGGGCGCCGTCACAGGGAGGATGGAATAAAAGACGAACTGGTCCTGCTCTTCTCTGGCCTGGGCGTAGCCGACCCATTTGCCGCTCTTGCCGCTCATGCCCAGGCGCAGAATCGGCTGGTCAGGAATCTGATCGTACGTCCACTCTTCCCGCTGGAAGAATTCCACCATGGTGTCAAAAATGTCGCCCATAGCTCGGCTCCTTTCGGGGGCAATCGGATCACCGACTCCTTCGCCCAGCGCACCAAATCTTCCTCTAACCATGCCAATCCTTTACGGTTGTCGCATGAAACCCACATCATCAAGCAGGATCTCACCGGCGGGGCTCCGGTCAAACCGGAAACGCACCGCCCGCAGCCGGGCCGGGTCAAACCCGGTGCCGGCCGCGAAGTCCGTCAGGGGCAGGGTGAAGGTCTGCATGACTGGCGACGGACTGCCGCCAGCTGCGACCAGCGGCTCCAGGGCGCCCAGCCGGGTCAGACGGCGGGCACCGGGCACCGGCACCGCCGCCCAGCGGCTGAGGGGCAGGCTGACGGCGGCGCCGTCCGCCGCCACCAGTTCGACGGTCAGATCCAGCGGTTGCAGCCTCGCCCCCGCTGACCGGACATCAGCCAGCGCGAAGGTCAGCGCCTTCCCGTTGCCGAGGTCCCAGGCCTGGATGAGATGATCCGGGAGGGCGATGGTGTACGCCGGAACCTGCTCGCTGCCGGGCGCCCAGGCCAGGAACACGGCCCGGTCGGCACCCCCGGGACCGGCAGGCTGCTCGCGCCAGACCGCCAGATACTCGCCCCGCTGCACACCGCCCGGGGCGGAGGTCGTCAGCAGGTCGCGGTCTTCGCCGTAATCGCTGACCAGCTTGAGCGAGCCATCCGCATACTGTGCGATGAAGTTCCCGACCTCAGGGTGCCAGGCGGCGCCAGCCCTGGGGTCCCGCAGGAGCGGCAGGTAAGTGCGGTTTTCCCGCAGGGCCACATCCAGGAAAGCCGAAAGGTAGATCCCCGCAATCTGCCGCTGCTGCTCAGGCGCCATGACCGCCCGGGTGTTCAGGAGCAGTCCGGCCAGGTCCGGCCAGTCCCGCCGTCCCCCCAGGCTGCTGAACTGGGAATGATTCGCCCCGGGCACCGCTACCTGTGCCTTAAACGACAGTCCTGCCTCGGCCGGCCGCACGCGCCCGTAGAAGTCGACCCCCGCCGCTGCAACCGCATCAACTGCGCCCTGCAGGGCCAGAAAGCTGACCCCCTCCAGTTCCGGCGCCTCTGCGTACGGCAGGTCGGCCGGAGCGACAGCGGCCACAGCCTTGATTTTGAAATGATAGCCCAGGGCCACGGCGCCGTTCTCCGGCACGTACGGCAGTTCGTTGAAAACGGCGGCCAGATATGCCGCCCCAGCCCCCCGGGAATGCCCAATCAGGGCGATGGAGCTCATCTCCACCCGGCGGAAGAACGGGGTGCCCACGGTGGCATTCCACCGTTTCCACGCTTCAAGATGCTGCAGCAGCAGCCAGGCCCGGGCGGCATCCGCACCGTCCAGCCGCCCGGCCCAAGGAGAGGGCGCCAGGAAGTTGTCGCTAATGGCTGCCACAATGTACCCCCGGCTGGCCAGCAGCTCGCCGAGATAGGCGTAGCCGGTCTCCGCAGGCTCCGTCATCGCCTGGCCACCGTGTACGATCAGCACCAGCGGGAAAGGCCCCTCCCCCGCCGGATACCAGACGCGGCCGGCAACCGGCAGCTTTTCCGGCCCAAACCCCCAGTACCAGCTGCGCAGGCGCCCCGCCGGGCCTGTCCACATGGGCAGCAGGGGTGCGGCATCCACCAGTTCGGTCACCAGCGCCGCACGCTCCCCATACTCGGGCCGGCGGATGTCGCCGCTGCCGTAGGTCAGGGTTCGGACTTCGAATGACCCGGGCTCGGCGGGGCTCGGCGCCGCGATGGGCGGCGGCGCCGTTTCGGCCCGACCCGCGGCCGCGGCGGGCGCCGCGGGCCCGGGGCCGGTCAGCCACCAGGCCTCCGCGCCAACGAGAACAAGAGCGACAAGACCAAACACAGCCACGCCCCGCCGGCGCAGGCCGAGATCCACTGCCAACCCAACGGCACCAAACAGCAGAGCGACCGGCACGACCAGCAGCAGGCTGCCCACGAGCAGCGCCGCCCGGGAAGCCCCCATCAGCCACAGTAACGCGAAAACGGCCCCGCTCGAACCACACACGACACCGATCCACAGGGCGGGCGCCCGCCGAAGCAGCGCCACCAGGCCGGCCGCCGCCGCCCCGATCAAGGCGAACAGCAGCCCTCCGGCCAGAAGGGTCACAATCATGTCTCCGAACCCGCCCAGGCGGGTGTCGAGCCGGGTTGCAAGATAGCTCAGCAGCGCGTAGGCTGCCACCGCCGCCCCCAGGGCGGCCGCCCGCCAGGCCCGGCGCGGCGGCTCATAGGGTTTCTCCGGCCGCCCCCGGCGGGGCGGCATGGGCATCATCATCCCCATGCCGGTCACCCGCGGGGCGCCGCCCGCACCAGCAAGGTCGGGCGCCGCCACTGGGCCAGCACCCGGGGCGCCACGCTGCCCGACCAGAAGGCCGTCCAGCCGCGCCGGGCGTGGGTGCCCAGCACCAGCAAATCACAGCACTGCGAGTTCAAATCGGCCACAATGGCGGCCACGGTCTCCCCCCGCTCGACCCGCCCATCGGCGGCCAGTCCCTGCGCCTCCAGTGCGGACACCAGATCCTCGATGCGGCGCCCGGCCTCCGCCACCTGGGCGTCGAGCACGGCGGACATGGCCGTGGGCAGGAGGCGCCCCAGGGCGCCGCCGGATCCGCCCAGTTCGGCCCTGCGGGGCACAACGGTCAGCAGGTGAACGGAGGCGCCCAGGCACCGGGCGAGGTCTGCGGCGACGGTCAGCGACGCCTCGTGCTCTTCCGACTGGTCGAGCGGGACGACGATCCGCCGGAAGGCGCACTGCGCCGGCGCCGCGTCCGGGTGGATGATCAGGACCGGCACCGACCCGAGCCCGATCACCTGCTGAGCGATGGAGCCGAACAGCGTCTGGGCGGCGTCGCCTTCGCCGTGGGTGGCCATCACGACCAGATCCACGCCCATCGCCGCGCTGTGGCGCGTAATCGACTGGGCTACGCCGGCTTCAGCCACATCATGCGAATGGCAAGCGACGGTCAGCCCCTGCCTCTGCAGCCCGTTGGCAACGCCGGCCAGGTAGGCCTCCGCTTCTGTGGGGTCCGTCAGGTGCCGCTCGCCGTGAACCTGGGCGGGAGCGTTCCGTTCCAGGACGTGCAGGAGTGTGAGGCGGGCGCCCGACTGGTGCGCCAGCGAGGCCGCCGCCCCGAGCACGGCTTCCGCCAGGCGGGAGCCGTCCAGCGGCACGAGAAGATGCTTAAGCATCGATTGCCAACCTCCCGTTCCCTTGCGAAATAGCTGCTCGCTCCCTCTAACCTTACCACGAGAAACGATTATCTGAGCAGTCAGGCGGAAAAACTGTTTTCAAGCCCAGTGGCATCGGGAGGGGGAAATGGCGGCGTGGGCCAGCCGGTCCGTTCGGAACTCAAGGCGAATGTCGATTACATGCAGCAGCAGCTGGGCGGAAATGTCGACCTGATTCACAGGTCGTTTGTCTGCGGGGAGACCCTGGGCCGGGAGGGGGTGCTCTTCTGCCTGGACGTTTCGGCCAGCGGCGACCAGGTGGCCATGCTGCTGCGGGCCGCGACGGAACTGACGAACCCGCCGTACCGGCGCCTTCAGACTGCGGCGGACCCCGTGGAGCTCTTTGCCCTGACGATCGCCCAGCTAGCCGAAGTTCGGTTCGCCGAAGATCTGGACATGGCCATCGATGACATTTTGTCCGGGCAGACGGCGTTCTTTCTGGAAGGGAGCCCCCGGGTGCTGATCGCTGACACGCGCAATCCCCCGAGGCGCGGCGTCGAAGAACCCAGCACCGAGTCCGAAACGCGCGGCCCACGCGACGGCTTCACCGAAGATGTGATGACCAACCTTGCACTGGTGCGCCGGCGGCTGCGCGATCCCCGCCTCCGGGCGGAGCCGTCTGTCGTGGGGCGCCGCACCAAGACTGACGTCGTGGTGCTCTACCTCAAAGACGTGGCCGAGCCGGGATTGGTTGCCGAGGTGAAGAAGCGCCTGGGGCGCATCGATGTGGACTCGGTCATGGGCACAGGTTACATCGAAGAACTGATCCAGGACAACCCGTACTCCCCGTTCGGGGCCCTCAACTATACGGAGCGGCCCGATAAACTGGTCGGAAACCTGCTGGAAGGGCGCGTCGGAATCATGGTCGACAACAGCCCCTTCGTCCTGGTGGTCCCCACGCTGTTCTGGCACTGGCTGCAGGCCCCCGGCGACTATTACAACAGCTTCATGGTCGCCACAGCCTTCCGAATCCTGCGCGTCCTGGCTCTGCTGACCGCCCTGTTGGCCCCGTCTCTCTACACCATTTTGGCCAGTTTTCATCACGAAATGGTCCCGACGCCCCTGGCCCTGTCCATGGCCGCCGGCCGGGAAGGGACTCCGCTGCCGACGCTGATCGAAGTCCTGGCGCTGGCCGTCATGTTCGAGATCATGCACGAAGCGGGGCTGCGCCTGCCGCGGACCGTCGGCCAAACGGTCTCCATCGTCGGGGCCCTGGTCATCGGCGAAGCCGCCGTCATGGCCGGGCTCGTCTCCCCGGCGACGGTCATCGTGGTGAACGCTGCGGGCCTTTCCGCTTTCGCCATTCCGTTCTACGCAGGCTCCCTCAGCATCCGCCTGATCCGGATTCCGCTCCTGCTCCTCTCGGGTACCTTGGGGGTATTCGGGTTTGTGGCGGGTACATCATTCATCGCCCTGCACGTCGCCAGCCTGCGCAACTTCGGGCAGCCGTTCCTCAGCCCGGTCGCTCCCCTGATCAAAGGCGACCTGAAAGATACGCTGGTGCGGGCGCCCTGGTGGGCCATGACCTGGCGGCCCCAATTGGCGACCACCATGACGTCGCGCCGGCAGGGACCAGAAGTGGGCAAGCAGGCTCCCCCCGCCAGAGGCAAGCGATGACCCGGCGCCGGGCCGCCATCGCACTGCTGATGACCTGCATCGCCTTGCTGACGGGCTGCTGGGACCTGCGGGAGATGAATCACCTGGCGCTTGTCATGGCCGTCGGCATTGACAAATCCGAAACGCCGGGCCGCTTCGAGGTCACAGTGCAGATCGCCCGCCCCGCGGGGCGCGCGGGCAGCGGTTCATCGGCGGCAGGAGTCGGGCGGGCCGTCTATGTGGCCACGGCCGACGGCGACACGATCTTCGGGGCCATCCGCAACCTCGCGCAGTTCACTTCTCGCCGGATTATGTGGGCGCACAACAACGTCGTCATCATCGGCGACGCGCTTGCCCGCGAGGATATTACGCCGGTGGTGGATTTCTTCACCCGCAATCAGGAATTGCGGATGCGCACCTGGATCGCGGTTGCCCGCGACGCCGCGGCCCGGGACGTGGTGGCGACGAACACGGGCATGGAGGATGTCCCGGCCGACTCGCTTTCGGCGCTGCTGCGCTATGCACAGCTGCCCGGCGAATCCGTTCGCGTGGAGATCGGCGATGTAGCCGGGGCGTTCTTTGCCACCGACGCCAACCCCGTCATGCCCGTGATCATGCTCAAGCCGCGGGCGCTTCGGAGTTCGGACCAGCCGGAGGAGGAAGAACCCACGCCCCAGGCGGTTCTGTCGGGTTCGGCCATCATCCGAAAGACGCGGCTGGTCGGGTATGTCGAACGGGAGACGGGCCGGGGCCTGCTCTGGCTGCGCGCACAGATGAAGAACGCCGTGCTGACCATCCCCTGCCCCGAGGGCAAGCCAGGTACACTCGCGGTGGAAATCCGCTCGCCCAAAGTCAAACTGCGCAGCAGCGTGGGCGGACAGTCGCCGGTGATGAATGTCGAGGTCCGGACAGAAGCGTGGCTCTCCGAACAGGGCTGCCCTACTCCCGCCATGCGCGCATCAGAGTTGAAAAGCTACGCTGCGAAGGCCCTTGGCGAAAAAATCGAAGCAGAGATGCGCGCCACGCTGAAACTCCTGCAGCAAGAACTGAAGACCGACGCCATCCGATACGGGCGGGTTCTTCACATACAACACCCCGACTGGTGGCGGAAGCACGGCGCCCGGTGGGAGGAGATCTTCCCGAAAGTGAAGACCCGCATTTCGGTAGCCGCCACCATACCAAAAATGAGCCTGTACACCCGCCCCGTGCGGGCACACACGCCCTAGTCTAGTGCGGCGCCGCGCAGCGGCGAGGCCACACGGCACCCGTACATGGCGCGTCAGCGCCGAGAAGGGGAGCGCGAGCTGTGAACAAAGTTCAGATCGGCAGCCTGCAGTTGATCACCATTTTCGCCAACCTCGTCTACGGCAAGGCGGTCGGCTATACAAACGGCACCATCGTAAGGGTCGTAGGCAACGACGCCTGGCTCTCCATGGCTGCCGCGTTCCTGACCGGAGCGCTGATCATGCCGGCCATGGTCTGGCTAACCCGGCGCCGCGGCTCGGAATCGCCGATGGAGTACATACCAAAACTGCTCGGCCGGCCCCTCGGATCGCTGGTCATGCTGCTGATGGGCATCTGGTTCATCGGCGCGTACATCACCTCTTCCATCACCATCACCCAGCACATCAACGACTATCTGATGACCGAAACGCCCCTGATTCTGTTCGTCGTCGGCTACACGGCGCTGACCGCGTACGGCGCCTGGCTGGGGGTCGAGGTGGTGGCGCGGCTCTCCGTGCTGGGACTGGTCATGGCCGCGCTGCTCAACCTGGCCATGGCCCTGGGCTCCATCTCCCACGTCGACCCAACGCGCCTGCTGCCGTTCTTCGACCACGGCGTACTGCCGGTCATCGCCGCCAGCGCCCGGGGCGACACGGACGTCGCCATGGCCACGGCGTCAGCACTCATTTTGCTGCCGCTGTGCAGCGCTTCGGCCCAGCGGTGGCTCCGTATCTGCTGGTGGGGCCTGGGCACTGGTGGTGTACTGGTATTGATATGGACGATTTTCGAGATCACCGTACTGGGGCCGGAGATGACCGCCCAGTACCTGATCGCTTGCATGCAGATGGCCCGTGCCGCCGAACTCTCCATCTACCTGCACCGCTATGAGATGATCATGGTGGTGATGTTTGTCTACGCGGTCGTCACCCAGTCCGTCATCTGCCTGTACTGCGCTGTAGGACTGACGGGCGGGGCGCTGCGGGTGAAGGTCGGGCGTGGCTATCTGATCGGCGCCGTGGCGCTGCTCGCGATGGGGCCACAGTATTACCTTGCCCTCGACCGTGATCACTACGGTGCGTTTCTGTCCGTCGTCTGGCCGCCGATCTCCATCGCGCTGGCCTATGCCACTCCCCTGTTCCTGTGCCTGGTGGCTCTCTTCCGACCGGCGCCCAAAAAGGCCACCATTTCGAATGTTTAAGATTTAACACTTTGGTGTCTTGCCCGTCAGGTGGATTCCACCCATACTTATGACTACTACAAGGATGAATACTGTGGGGGCGCGCGGACAGAAGGAGACTGCAATGAGTACGGATTCAACTGCAATGCGACCGGAGCCCATGGCCCTGCGCCGTTACGAACTGCTTTCGGAGCTGACCCGGGATATCGTACTCTTCATTCGCCCTGACGGACACATTGCCGAAGCGAACCGCGCCGCACTCAATGCCTACGGGTACACCAGGTCCGAGCTGCTAAGCATGCGGATCCACGACCTGCGGGCTGAGGAGCAGCGTCCCCAGGTCGACGCCCAGATTGTCGAAGCGCGAGAACACGGCCTGACCTTTGAAACCGTGCATCGCCGTAAGAACGGCACCCTCTTTCCGGTGGAGGTCAACTCCAGTGCGGCGCCCATCGGCGGGATGCTCCTCAATGTCGTACGGGACATCACGCTGCGCAAGCAGCGTGAGACCACGCGGGCGCTGCTCCAGGAAATTGACCATAAGATCCTCGAGCGGCAGCCGCTGCCTGACATTCTCCAGACGGTGTGCGACAAGCTATCACAGCTGTTGGGCTACGCCCTGGTCTGGATCGCCATGAAGCAGGAAGGCGGCTCGGTGGGCATCCTGGCGGCTGCGGGCGGCGCCCAGGCGTTTTTGCACGAGGTGACCATCCGCTGGGACGATTCGCTGGAGGGCGCCGGTCCTACGGGTATGGCCATCAAGACCGGCCACATTCAGAAAGTGACGCTCGACGTGGAATCCGTGCGCCACTGGCGGGAGCAGGCCGAATCGCACGGACTGGTTGCCGCGCTATCGCTGCCGCTGACTGCCGGAACCGAGACGATCGGGGCTCTTTCCATTTATGCAGAGCGCGATGTTGCCCTGGACACAGCTACGGTTCAGGACCTGAGCCGCTTTGCCAACCAGGTGGCCATCTCCATTCTGGCTGCCCGCGATCAGGGCGAACTCCGGCTGCGGACCGCGGCCCTGGAGGCAGCAGCCAATGCGGTCGTCATCACCGACCGCGACGGCAGCATCGAGTGGGTCAACCGCGCGTTCACGGAACTGACGGGCTACACAGCCGCAGAGGCGCTGCACCAAAACCCGCGGGTACTCAAGTCGGGCAACCACGGCGACCAGTTCTACAAGCAGATGTGGGAGACCGTGCTCTCCGGCAACATCTGGCGCGGTGAGCTATACAACCGCCACAAGGACGGGCGGCTCTACGCCGAGGAGATGACCATCACCCCGGTCCGCAGCCCGTCCGGGGAGATTACCCATTTTATTGCCGTCAAGCAGGACATATCGGAGCGCAAGCGGCAGGAAGAGCAGCTGCTGCATCTGGCCATGCATGATCCGGTCACTGACCTGGCCAACCGCCGCTCGCTGGAGGAGACGCTGGAGCGCGCCATCAACCGGGCCAAGAAGGGGCACCGGGGCGCCTTGCTCCTGCTTGACCTGGACAACTTCAAGCAGGTCAATGACACCCTGGGCCACGCCGCCGGCGACCAGTTGCTGGTCTCGGTGGCGCTGAAGCTCCGGTACCGGGTACGCCCGTTCGACCTCCTGGCCCGGTGGGGCGGCGATGAGTTTGCCGTCCTCCTGGAAGACGCGTCCGCCGAAGAGGCGGCATCCATCGGACAGCGACTGGTCGGAGCGGTGGCCGAAGCCCGCGGGGAGTTTCGGGACTACCCGCACCATTTGGGCGTCAGCATCGGCATCGTCGGCATTGACGGAACGCTGGATTCGCAGACCGTGATGTCTTTGGCAGACCGGGCGCTGTACAACGCTAAGGAGAGCGGCGGCAACCGGGTCGTCTTCCTGGACGACCACACGGCCACCGGCGCCGCCGAGGGGGCGGAGCGCTTGCGGCACGCCCTGGAGGCCGGCTTGTTCGAGCTGCACTTCCAACCCGTCGTGCGGCTGTCGACCGGCAAAGTCGAATCCCATGAGGCGCTGCTGCGGCTCCGCAATGCGACCGGCGACCTGCAGCTGCCCGGCGCATTCCTGCCGGCGGTGCAGCGGGCCGGGCTGATGTCCGACGTCGACCTGTGGGTCGTCAGTCGGGTGCTGCAAAAGCTGCAGACCGACGAGAACCTGCACATTAGCGTCAACCTGGCCGATTCCAGTGCGACCGACCCGGTGCTGCTCGACCGCCTTGTCGAACTGGTGGAGGCGGCTGGCCCCGGCGGCCTGCGCCTGTCGTTCGAGATCTCCGAGACGGCGGCCCTGCGGGACCTGCCCGGCGCCCAGCGAGCGATCTGGCGGTTGAAAGGGCTGGGCTGCCGCTTTGCCCTGGACGACTATGGCACCGGCTTCTCATCGCTGCACTGCCTGGGCAGTCTGCCGGTGGACTGCGTGAAGCTGGCGGGGCCCCTCCAGCGGCATCTCGACACGTCGCCGGTCGACCGGGCGATGGTCCAGGCCGTCACCAGCGTCGCCCATTCGCTGGGGCGCGAGGTGACTGCCGAATGGGTGGAAAGCGCGGCGGCCGCGGAAGTCCTGCGGACGTTCGGCGTCGAATACGCACAAGGGTATTACTTCGGAATTCCGTCGCCGTCGCTCTGACGGCGGAGCGCGTGAAAAACCCCGCTCGACCGGGCAGCCGGTTGAAGCGGGGTCTTCTTTATTCCACGACGGTGATGGAGCCCATCATACCGGCGGTAAAGTGCGCAGCCTGGGAGCAGAGAATCGGGTACTCGCCCGGCTCGTCCATCGTAACGGTAAAACTCTTGCCCGGCATGATCTCCTTGCTGTCGAAGCCCGGTTCAGCCTTGCCGAAGTCCGGGGCATAGACCTGCACCGCATCATGGAGGATGGCGTCCTTGTTGACGAACGTCACCTTGGTGCCGCGCCGTACAGACACTTTGTCCGGGGTAAACTTCATGTTCTTCATGGTGATCGTTACTTCGCCCGATTGAACGCCCGTATTCACCTCGGCCTCTTTGGCGCAGCCGGAGGCGGCGATCAGCAGTGCGACCAGCATGAAGCTAATTAGCAGATTGCGTTTGTTCATATTTTGTCTCCTCCTGGCTCACTGAGATTCTGTGATACTACCGTAACGTTTGCGCGGAGTAAGCAGGTGTGATTTCCGTCACTTCCAGCGTGCGACTTCGCGCAGATACTGAGAACGACTCTCAGAGGTATGATGAAACCAGCTAGGGGGAATGACCCGTGTACAAACCGCTCATGTACCTGGATAACGCAGCAACATCGCACCCCAAGCCGGAGATGGTCTACCACGCCATGAGCGAGGCGGCGCGGGCCGGCGGCAGCCCCGGGCGGGGCGGGCACCGGCTGGCGCTGGGCGCCGGGCGCCGGGTGCTGGGCGCCCGTGAAGCGCTGGCCGGCCTCCTGGGCGCCCCGGACCCATCCCGGATGCTGTTTACGGGCAGCTGCACCGAATCGCTCAACCTGGCCCTCAAAGGTCTGCTCCGCCCGGGTGACCACGTTGTCACGACCGCCGTGGAGCACAATGCCCTCCGGCGGCCCCTGGCCGTGCTGGAGCGGCAGGGGGTGGGCGTCACCTGGGTCCCGGCGGGACCCGACGGCCGGGTCGACCCTGCCGCCGTGCGTGCAGCAATCACCGCAAATACCAGGCTCATCGCTCTGGCCCACGCCTCCAACGTCTCGGGCGCCGTCCAGCCCGTGGCGGAGATCGGCGAGGTAGCCCGTAAAGCCGGGGTCTTCTACCTGGTGGACGCCGCCCAGAGTGCCGGGGCGATCCCGCTGCACATGGAGCAGATGGGCATCCACCTGCTGGCAGCCCCGGGCCACAAGGGTCTCCTCGGCCCCCAGGGCACGGGTATCCTGTGCGTCGATCCCGCCGTGCCGCTGCGGCCCATGCGGGAAGGCGGCACCGGGTCGCACTCAACGGAGGCGCTGCAGCCGGAGCTTTTCCCGGAAGGGTTTGAAAGCGGCACGCTGAACGTGCCGGGCATCGCGGGGCTCGCTGCCGGCGCCGCGTTCGTGTGCCATGAAGGCATCGAAAAGATCCGCAGCCGCGAGCTGGCGCTGACGGAGACCCTGGTGGAAGGGCTGAGCCGCATTGCCGGCGTAACCGTGTACGGGCCGGCTGACCTGAAGCTAAGGGCCGCCGTGGTCTCCTTCAACATTGACGGCATGGACCCCGGCGAAGTGGAAGAGCTCTTGGATGAACGATTCGGCATCATCGGGCGGGCCGGACTGCACTGCAACCCCGGCTGCCACGCCCTGCTGGGCTCCCTGGCGCTCGGGGGCGCCATGCGCCTCAGCCCCGGGCCCTTCACCACCGCATCGGAGATCCTGGAAGCCGTTCGTGCCGTTGCGGCAGTTGCCGTTGTCGGGAGGGAATGAATATGGCTACCGGTGCCCTGCGTGTGCCCCGAGTTTTGGACCGCTACGTGCTCCCCAAGGTCGCTTTTGTCGTCATTACCGGCGCCTCCATGGCGGGGGCGGCCCTGACGGGCCTGCGCCACGGCGTCGAGGCCCTGCCCCTGCTGGCCCTGCGCTGGGCGGCAGCCTGGGTGCTGGCGCTGCTGCTGGGGAGCCAGATTTGGAAGATCTTCTACCTGCGGCCCGCCGTGAATGTCCGCCCTGTCCCGGGGGCGATCGAGTACGGCGAGGCGATGATTGCGCTCCACGTGCGCTGGCAGCGCGTGTTGAGCGTGCTGGCAGTCTTGCTGGTCGGCGGGATGTTTGCGTACTACGCAGCCACCCGGCCGGTCGCTGTCCCTTCGGCTGTGGCCGGCGGGGTCGCACTACTCACGGCGATCGTCTGGTCGCTCCTCAGCCCCGGCGATGCCCGCCGGCAGGATGCGGCTTCGTGGGTCGTGCTGGGTGGGCTGGCGGCCACGGCCGCCGCCATCGGCACGATGGATGTGGCCTTGCAGCTCTCGGCGGCGCCGGTCTGGACGCTGGCAATCAACCGGGTCCTCCACCTCTGGGCCTTCTCGGCCTGGCTGGGCGGGGCGCTCTGGAATATCTTCATCGCGGTGCCGGCGGGAATGCAGCGGATCAACATGGACACCGTAATTCTGGCGAACTTCCAGCTTGAGCGGTTCCGGGTGGTGGTCCGGACCGTCTTCCCGGTCATCATCACCACGGGCCTGGTTCAGGCCTGGGCGATGTTCGGCTGGAACTGGGAAGCGCTCTTCACCAACGTCTGGGGGTATCTTGTGCTGACCAAGGTCGGGCTGATTGTGGCGCTGGTCGGCATCTTCATCGCCTGTCCCATGTGGAAGGCCTGCTCACCGATTCGTGGCGTCTGCGACCTCGATGACCTGTAAGGAGGAGACGAGAGCATGTCCGTCAAGATCCACACGCTGAGCACCGTCAAGGCGGCCGGCACCGAGCCCCTGGTCCGTGAATGCCTCTATGCGGCCATCCCCCACGACTTTAACTACGTTCAGGCGGATCCCGGCCTGTACAAGGAGCCCCACGCCTACGGCGCCGGCGATTCGTTCATGCTGGTCCTGGCCGGCTCATTGGAACTGATTGTGGACGGAGAGACGTATTCGCTCAAGGCCGGCCAGATGGCCGTGATTCCGTGCGGCGCCGTGCGCGGGTTCACGGCCGGACCCGAAGGCATGACCATGATGGCCGCCCACCTGCGGAATAGCTAAGACGTATGTCCCGGATTTATCTGCTGTTCCGCAGCACCCACGATACGCTGAAGGCGGAGTCGGTCCTGCAGGCCGCCGCCGTGCCCTGTCGGGTGGTGCAGAAGCCGGCGGGGATTCGAGTGGACTGCGGCCTGGCAGTGCGGACCGACGAGGCAGCCAGGGACGGCGCCCTGGCCACGCTCAGGCAGGCAGGAATTGAGCCGCGCGGGGTATACTCGCTCTAGGGCGGCGCCGCGCAGCGGCGAGGCCGCACGGCACCGTAAATGGCGCGTCAGCGCCGAGAAGGGTAACCGGAGGTGCGCTTGCTATGACACAAGCTTTCAAGCCTGGCCGCTTCGTGCTGATCGCCACGGCGATGTTCCTGCTGCTGGCGGCCATGTGGGCCGGCCTGTTCCGGATGGGCTGGAAGATCCCGCCCCTGCAGCCCACGCTGGCGGGAATCCACGGCCCCTTAATGATCTCCGGCTTTCTGGGCACGCTGATCGCCCTGGAGCGGGCCGTCGGTCTGAACTTGCGCTGGACTTTTGCGGCTCCCGTACTTACCGGAGCGGGCGCCCTGGCGCTGGTCTTCGGAATGCCCGAGGTGCCCGCCGCTGTTGCGATCACGCTGGGCTCGGGCGTACTGGTCGCAGCATTTGTGTACATCGTCCGGCACCAACCGCTCCTCCACTCGTACGCGCTGCTGATCGCGTCGATCGCGTGGTTCGCCGGCAACGCACTCTGGCTGTTCGGTACCCCCGTGGCCACGGTGGTCACCTGGTGGGCAGCCTATCTCGTGCTGACGATTGCCGGCGAGCGGCTGGAGCTTTCCCGGCTGATGTTCCTCTCCCAGTTCCGCAAGAACCTGTTCCTGGGCGCCACGGGCTTCTTCCTGGGCGGCTGCGCCGTTACGATTTTCGATTATTCGCTGGGCTGGCGGGTCACGGGCCTGGGCATGATCGCACTGGCTGCGTGGCTCCTGAACAACGACATCGCCCGCCGGACGATCAGGCAGGAAGGCCTGACCCGATTCATTGCCGTCTGCATGCTGTCGGGGTATGTGTGGCTGGGCGTCGGGGGCGTGCTGGCCGCGGCCTATGGTTTCCTGATGGGCGGTGTGTACGACGCCGTGCTGCATTCGGTCTTCCTGGGCTTCGTCTTCAGCATGATCTTCGGCCATGCGCCGATCATCTTCCCGGCGGTGCTGAACGTCCAGATCCCTTATCGGGCGGCATTCTATGCGCACCTGGCGATGCTGCATCTCTCCGTACTGCTGCGGGTCGGGGCAGGTGTGACCGAGTGGTATCCCGGGCGCCTGTGGGCTGCGATGCTCAATGTCATCGCCCTGCTGATCTTCATCGGGAACACGGTGATCGCGGCTGCAAGCGCAAGGCGTAAGGCGGGGTAGTGCGCTTCTTCGGATGTCGGTTTTCGGTGGACATGTCACTGTTCGGGCCTTCAATGTGGGAATGGGAACGGGATATTTACCACGGAAGGCGCGGAAGGGGACACGGAAATCGCGGCAGTGGAAGTGGGAATGTGGTGTGGTCGCGGGTTCCGCAGATGGCGTGAATCTAGAATCGGCGCGGATTCATACAGGAGTAAGATGTGTCCCTGCGCCTTGTCTGATGGCTCTTTCAGGATCTGCCGTCCATTTTATAATTAAATACAATAATAATATATAATTCCATTTACCCTTGATTGTTGCTCGGAAATCCGCGTTGGCTCTGATCCGTAATCTGCGCAATCAGCGCCATCGCCATTTTGTTGTCCCACTCCGTGTCCTCCGCGCCTTCCGCGCCCTCCGTGGCAAAATGTCTCCATTACCTCACATAAGCAGCCTGGCGGCGCTGGCGCCCCGGGCGCCTACTGCGGCTCGGTTACGCCACATCGGTGCGCGCTGCGGCCGGAGAGCAATCTCCGGCCTCTTCCTTGCGCGCCTATTCGGTTTCGATCAGTACCGTACGGCTCACGGCGTCCCACCCGACGGTGGCGCCCAGGGTCTCGGCAACGAACCGGACCGGCACCTGCGTCCGGTCGTTCACGATGAACGGGGCCACATCCAGCGTCACGGGCGCCCCATTGACCAGGGCCGTCGTACTGCCAATGGTCAGGACGATCGTCGTGCCGCCTTCGGCGATGGTCACGCGCTGCGTGGCCTCATCCCACCCAACGGCGGCGCCCAGAGCCTCGGCCACGGCCCGCACGTGGGCCAGGGTCCGGCCGCCCACCACCCGGGCGGGCACGGCCAGGTTCAGCTTCGCCCCATCGACCCGCACCGTCACCTCATCGATCAGGGGCACGTAAAGCCGCTGCCCGACGATGATCTGGTTCGGGTCGGCAATGTCGTTGGCCGCTGCAAGAATCGGCACGGTGGTATTGAAGCAGCCTGCGATCTTGGAGAGCGTATCGCCCTGCTGCGCGTAGACCACCCGGCCGCGGAAATCCGCCCCGGCCCGGCTCAGCCCAAGCACTTCGCCCACGGTCACCATCTGATAGCCGCGCTGCTCGAGCTGCGGCAGCATCTGCGCGACGGCCGCGGCCGTGTTATCGCCGCCCATGTGCATCAGCACGATGGAGCCGGGGCGCACGCCATTCAGTACCCGGCTGACGATGGTGGAGGCCGGCGGCTGCTGCCAGTCGAGCGTGTCGATATCCCACATGAGGGTCCAGGGATACCCCTCTTCCTCCGCCACCTGCAGCACCGTGCCGTTATACTCGCCGAAGGGCGGCCGCCAGAGGGGCCGGGGCTCGAGTCCGGTCGTATCGATGATCTTCGTGCGGGCGACCCGCAGCTCCGACCGCATGGCGGCCACCGAAATCTGGGGCATGTGCGGGTGGGTGTCGGTATGGTTTCCCACCTCGTGCCCCTCCGTGCTGATCGCTCCCGCCAGCGCGGGGAAATCGTCGACCCATGCGCCGGTCAGGAAGAACGTCGACCGGGCCCGGTGCAGCCCCAGGGCGTCCAGAATCCCCTGAGCGCTGACGGCCGTGGAGCCGGCATCAAAGGTGAGCGCCACCTGGCGGCACTGGGTCTGACCCCGCGTCACCACCGTCGAGGCGGCCTGCGCCGGCGCAGCCGGCAGAAAGACCAGTCCCAGGAGCAATACCGAGGCCGTCAGTCTTCGCAAGCAACATCCCCCCGGGTCATCATACTCAGGAGGACATGCTTTGATTATTATGACCTTTATGACTATGGACGCGACCGCGCCCTTGCCCTTGACCTGCACCGGCTCAGCCAGGTCAAGACACCGCTCGGCCCGCACCTACAAGTACCACTCCGCCTGCGCCCGAAAGAGAGCGGCGTACTCGCCCTCCCGGTCCATCAGTACTTCATGGGTGCCCGCTTCCACCAGCCGCCCGCCCTTCATGACGAATATTCGGTCGGCCAGCCGGGCGGCGCCCAGCCGGTGGGAGATGAGGAAGCCCGTCCGCCCCGCCACCAGCTGCCGGAACCGGCGGAAGACCTCGAACTCCGCCTGCGGGTCCAGCGCCGCCGTCGGCTCGTCCAGCACCAGCAGATTGGCCCGGCGCATGTAGCCCCGGGCGATGGCCAGCTTCTGCCACTGCCCGCCCGACAGCTCCTCGCCGCCTTCCCACTCCTTGCCCAGAATCGTCTCGTACCCCCGGGGCAGGGCCGCCACCACCTGGTCGGCGCCGGACCCGGCCGCCGCCGCCTCAATGCGCGCATGCTCGCCCGCCAGTGCCGCTTCGCCCACGCCGATATTCTCGCCCGTGGTCAGCGAATAGCGGTTGAAGTCCTGAAAGACCGAGGCGATGCGGGCCCGGGCGCCCGCCCCCTGCGGGCCGTACGGGTCGACGCCGTTCACAGTCACCTCGCCTGCCGCGGGCGGGTAGAGCCCCATCAGCAGCTTGACCAGCGTCGACTTGCCGGCGCCGTTCTCGCCGACCAGGGCGATCAGTTCCCCGGGCTGCACCCGGAAGCTGATGCCCTCCAGCACCGGCTTCTCCGTGCCCGGGTAGGCGAACGCCACGCCACGGCACACGACCTCCGCTGCATCAGGCGCCTCCGCAGTCGGCGCCCCACCTACCCAGGGGTCAACGCCGACTGGCAAGCCGTAGCGGTCCATGAACTCCCAGTAATGCGCCACGAACATGCTGGACCGGCGCAAGGACGAAAACTCCCAAATCGTAATCGCCACGGCCTGCTGCAGGTCCTGGGCCGCCTTCAGCGAGGCGGCGAGGCCTCCCACCGAGAACCGGCGCGCCGCTGCCAGCAGCCCCAGAATCACCACGGCGAAGCAGTAGGCGACCGTGCCGAGCAGCCCGGCGCCGCCTTCGGCATAGACGAGGCGGCCCGAAAGGCGCAGCCGCTCGGCCAGGGCTCCGTGGGCCTCCTTCCGCCAGCGGCGCAGGATCTCGGGCGCCAGTCCGAACAGGCGGACTTCCTGCGCCGAACGCCGCTGGGTCAGCAGTTCAAAGAGATAATCCGCCCGCCGGCCCCGCTCCGTCTGCTCGAAATACAGCGTAATGACCAGGTCGGCGGATCTGCGCCGCAGAAACCAGGTGGGCACGGCAGCCGCCGCCATGATCAGGGCGGCGCTCCAGTGGGCGGCAGCCAGCACGCCCAGCACCGAGCTGATGGTCAGGGCCTGTGTGAGCAGGCGCGTCGTCTGCTCCAGCACCATGAAAATGTGCTGGCGCAGGCCTTCGCGGGCCCGGGTCAGGCGGTCGAAGAACTCGGCGGACTCCATGTCCAGCAGCGGCGCCTGACTGGCCCACTCCAGCAGCCGTCCTTCCAGCACCACCTCGGCATCCTGGCGGAGGCGCTCCACCAGGTATGGCTCAGCCTGCCGGGCGCCCTCCCCGGCCAGGGCCAGGGCGACCAGTATGCCGGCCCACATGAGCGCCGGCGCCCAGGCGAAGCCGGGGCCGGCGTGGGCCACCACATGGTCGATCAGCCGCTGCACGGACCAGAACTCCGCCGCCGGCCGCAGTCCCATCAGCAGGCTGATCAGTACGAGCAAGAGGGCGGTGGCGGGGCTGGTCTTGACCACCGCGGCGATGAACCGGAAGTAGCTGCGGGTGACGCTCATGCCACATCACCCCCGGACTGCTCGTACCACTGGGCCTGCGTTTTGAACAGCTCCGCATAGAGCCCGCCCGCGGCCATCAGTTGGTCATGGCTGCCCGTCTCGGCGACGCAGCCGCCGTCCAGTACGATAATGCGGTCGGCCAGCCGGGCCGAACCCAGCCGGTGCGAAATCAGCAGGGCCGTCTTGCCCCGGACCAGCTCCACAAACTTATGGAAGACTTCCAGCTCCGCCAGGGGATCCAGGGCCGCCGTGGGTTCGTCCAGGACGATGATCTGGGCGTCACGCACGAAGGCCCGGGCCAGGGCGACCCGCTGCCACTGCCCGCCCGACAGCTCCATGCCCCCGGTGAACATGCGCCCCAGCATCTGCTCCGGGCTCCCGGGCAGCCGCTCCAGGCCGGCGGAGGCGCAGGCGGCGACCACCTGCTCTGCCGACGCTTCCAGGTTGCCCACCGCCACGTTGTCCCGCAGGGTCAGGTTGTAGCGGACGAAGTCCTGGAACACGCAGGTGACGGAGCGGCGGAACGACTCGCGGTCGATCTTCCGGATATCGGTTCCGTCAAAGGTAATCCGCCCGGCTTCCGGCTGATACAGGCCCAGCAGAAGCTTGGTCAGCGTCGATTTACCGGCGCCGTTGGCGCCGACCAGGGCGACTTTCTCTCCCGCCCGGATCTCCAGCGTCAGATCCTTCAGGATCGGCGCTCTCCCGCCCGGATAAGTGAAAGTGACCGACTCGAAGCGAATCAGCCCCTGCAAGGGCGCGGGAAACGGCAGGGTGCCGCCCCCCGGGGCCTCGGGCATGGAAAGAAAGGCCCGCACTTCGCCCACCGGCAGGCCCAGCTCCCAGAGGATGCCGATGTTTGCAGCCATTTGGCCCAGCGACGTCTGCAGGATGCGGATCGCCCCGATGAGCACGGCGATCTGGCCCGGGCCCACCCGCCCGGAGGCCGCCAGGTAGGTCGCCCCGCCCAGGGCGCCGGCGAAGAGCAGCGCCGCGCAGACGACGGCCAGCCACCCTTCCTTTACGTTCAGCCACCGGACGTCCAGATGGTCCGCCCGGCGCCGCACAAAGGAGCGGCGCCACCGCTCCAGGAAGTAGCCGGTCAGTTGGTACGCCCGCAGCTCGGTCGCCGTCTCCCGGCGGCTCAGCAGCCCGCCCAGGTACTGCGTGAAGCGGCGCCCGGGGCTCTGACGCAGGGTCAGTTCATGCCAGCGGGCGCCCTGCCGCACGCCGGCCCAGGCGATGGGCACCGCCATGCCGAGGGCGGCGACGGCCAGCAGCGGCGAGGCAGCGGCCAGCAGGGCCAGTGCGGATACGGCGCCGGCGGCCATGGCAACCACCTGCACGGCAACCCAGACCATGCGGAAGACCCGGCTCCGCTCCCCCTGGGTGGTCCGCTCAATCAAATCGTGCGTCTGAGGCTGTTCAAACTGCGTCAGGGTCAGCGATGAAGCTTTCTGAAGCAGCATCTCCCGCACCACGACGGCCAGTCTCTCGTATATGCTGTCTTCGGCGGCGCCGGAGATGGGGCCGCCCAATTCGGCAATGACGACCAGCGTCACCAGCCAGACCAAGGGGCTCATCAGTTGATCGGCCCCGGCGCCGGCCGCCACGGCGTCGACGAGCCGCTGCAGGGCCAGCAGCGAGGCCGGCGGTGCGAGCTTGCCAATCAGGTGGCCGGCGAGGAGCATCACACCGGCGACCGGTGCGTGGCGAAAGATCAGTGCAGCAGCCCAGGGCAGATGCTTCAGCGGCGTTTCCTTTTGCATAGGGGTCCTCCGAATATGCATTCTGTTCTGAGTTTACACCGAACGCGGAAGGCTTGCCATACAGAGAACGGATGTGAAAAAGGCGATCCCGGCGGCGGAATTCCCCGCCCCCGGGATCGTTGCTGCACAATATGGGTTAACGCGCCGGGGAGACGGTGCTCAGCTAAAAGAGATCATCGGTCTCCGTGTCGTACTCAAGGGGCACGGTGGCATCGATCAGACCTGAGTATTCGCCTAGGGTCACGGTGAGGGTCTCGACCACCCAATCGGTCTGATCGGCGTTCTCGCGCTCGACGGTCAGGCTGACGCTGTTGCTCGGCTGGTACTTCTCCAGTTCCCGCCGCAGTTCCATCAAGTAATTGACGGGTACGCCATTGACCTTGGTGATCCAGTCGCCCCAGCGCAGCCCGCTCTTGGCGCCCGCCCCGTGCGCGTGGGCGCCTGTAACCAGCAGGCCGTATTCATTGGGTAGCCCGGCCCGGGACCAATGGGGCTCTCGGGCGGAGATGCCCAGCCAGGGGCGGACGATGCCCCGCCCGCGCTGGAAGCGGCCGATGGCGGCCTGAATCTGATCGGCGGGAATGCCAAAGGCGATGGAGTCCGTCTCATCTTTCAACTCGGTCCATGTCGCCATGGCGACCACCTTGCCGTCCCGGTTGAGCAGGGGACCGCCGGAGTTGCCGTGGTTGATGGCCGCATCGGTCTGCAGTGACGGGTAGTGGTGCAGGTGGTACGGGTCCGGCCGGTCGACGCCGCTGACGATGCCGACCGTCACGCTCTGCGAGTAGCCCCAGGCGTTGCCGATGACGACGACCGGCTCACCGACCCGCGGCTTCTGCTGCGCAAAGTCCAGAGTCGGAAAGCCCTCGCCTTCCACGCTCAGCACCGCCATATCCAGGAACGGGTCCGTGAGGATGCGGATCGCATCGAGCACCTTGCCGTCGCTGAACTTCACTTTGATATCGAACAGGCCTTCCACCACGTGGGCGTTGGTCAGAATCAGGCCGTCCGATGAGATCATAAAGCCGGTCCCCTGGGAGATGACGCGGTCCTTGCCGTCGACCAGATAGAGGCTGACGACGGCAGGCGCCGCTTCTTCCACCAGCCCGACGACATCGAGCGCTGAAAGCTGGAGCGCTTTCTCCAACTGGGTCACCCGCTGCTCAAGGGCATTGAACCGCTCTTCGAGCGTGGCGGCGCCGGCCTGTGCCGGTGCAGCAGCGACCAGCAATACGACCGCGAGGAAGAGGCTGATCAGACGTGATCTCACAGTGCGCACGCGGTTCCCCTCCCCACGGTGGTCTACCTGTTCAGGGAGAGTTCGACCGGCAGGGTGGATTCCCCTTCAGGGCTTGGCAGGTAAGCGCCCGCAGGCGTAGAGTGCCACCTCGTCTCATAGGCTGGGGCGAGGTGATGTTATGCGCCTGCGTCTGGCGTGCGCCGCTGCCGCCGCCGCCTCAGCGCTCTTGCTGGGCGGTCCCGCAGCGGCCGCGCCGTCCACCCTGGTCTCCGCCGGAAACGGCACCTGCCGCGATGTGGCTTTCACGTACGACACCGAGTTCGGAGAGATTACCCCGACGCTGGCCGCCACGCTGGAAGACCTGAACATCCGGGCGACTTTCTTTTTCGTGGGCGACAGCGTGGATGATCACGCAGACCTGGTTAAGCGCCTGGCCGTCCGGCACCAGGTGGCCAACCACACCTGGAGCCATCCGTTCATGGCGCAATTGTCGCCCGATGAGATGCGTCAGGAGCTGCTGCTGGCCGAAGAGCGGATCACCGCGGTGGCCGGGCAGAGTCCGCAGCCCTTCTGGCGCCCGCCATACGGCAACTACGATGACACGGTGCTGGAGGCAGCCGGTGAACTGGGCTACGCGTACACGATCTACTGGTCGATGGACACGGTGGATTGGGCAGGCCCCTCGGCCGAGGTGATTCGGGAGCGGCTGGTGGCGGGCGCCTTCCCGGGCGGCATCGCGCTGATGCACGGTTCGCCGCTGGCCACCCCGGACGGGACGTGGCTGGCCGCCGGTGACCTGCGGGCGCTGGGCTACCAGTTCGTCACCGTTTCGGAGATACTCGGCCTGGACCGGCACCTGCGGGACTTCGGCGGCGACGCCTACATCGTGCAGCCCGGCGATGACATGGCCCGGGTGGCAGGCTGCCATAACGTGACGGCTGCCCGCCTTCTGGCTTACAACGAGATCGATTCGCCGCCGGCGGGAACGGTATTGGCCATTCCCCACACCACGGAGGTGGTCGTCCGCCTGGACGGCGAGCGCATCAGCTTTCCGGTCTGGCCTCGGATCGTGGATGCGCGCACGGTGGCGCACGTCCGATTGGCGGAGCGGCTGGGCGCCGCGGTTGAGTGGGATGGCGAGCGGGTGCATGTGGTCTCCGGCGCGACGGAACTGATCGTCACCCCGGGGGAACGCATGGCCCTGGTCAACGGGGCGCCCGCCGACATGGGAACGGCGGCCATTATGGAAGCGAACCGGGTACTGGTGCCCGTCCGGTTCCTTGCCGAACGGCTGGGCTGGTCGGTGGGGTGGGACAGCGAAACCTGGACCGTGAGCATCTCCGGGTGAAAGACAGAGCCCCGTGCCTGATTTCAAGAAGATGAATCCACGATGCCGTTCCGATGATCATGTACAGCTTCCGCATAGCCTGGCGCAGCAACGGGAAACCCAATTTCACAGGAAAACGTTCCGTGAGGGGGCTCACCATTGCACAGCGCTCATCCCGCCGGACTATCCACCTGGCAACTCGTCATGCTCGCCCTCGGTACCGTGGTGGGCGGCTCTTTCTTTCTCGGGACCGGCGTAATCATCCGTAACGCCGGCAGCGGTGCGCTGCTGGCCTTCGCCTTCGGCGGCCTGGTAATCTACCTGGTGCTGATGGCGCTTTCCGAACTGACCGTCTCCCGGCCCACCCATGGATCATTCCGGCAGTACGCAGCCATCGCGTTCGGCCCCGGTGCTTCATTCGTCGTCGGCTGGCTCTACTGGTCCGGACTGGTGCTCGCCCTCTCCAGCGAGGGCGTCGCGGCGGCGGTCTTTGCCCGCCTCTGGCTGCCGGCCGTGCCGGTCTGGCTGATCGCCGGGGCGGTCATCATTGCGGTGGCGCTGCTCAATCTGCTGGACGTACGGGCTTTCGCAATCGTCGAATCGGCCATGGCTGCCGTCAAACTGCTTGCGGTTGCCGCTTTCATTTTGCTGGGCGCCGCGCTTGCGGCCCGACTGCTGCCACTGGGCACAGCCCCGGCCGCGCCCGCCGCCATTTCGCCGTTTCTCCCAAAGGGTCTCGGGGGACTGGCCGGATCGATGCTGCTCGTGCTCTTTGCCTACGCCGGCTTTGAAGTGCTGGGGCTGGCTGCGCCGGAAGCGAAAGATCCCCACCGGACGGTGCCGCGCGCGATCCTCCTGACCGTCGTCTCCCTCGTGGGGCTCTATGTCGGCGTGGTTGCCGTCGTCCTGCTGACACTTCCGCCGGGCGGTCCGCAGGAAGAGATCAGCCCCCTGGTTACGATTCTGCAGGTCCGAGGCTTCCCGTGGCTGGCAGCCGGGCTGAACCTCGTGGTCATGACCGCATCGCTTTCCACGATGCTGGCCGCCATGTACGGCCTCAGCCGGATGATTTACTCCTTGGCGGAAGAAGGCCAGGCGCCGGCGTTTCTGGGGCGGCTGGTTCCGCCGGGCATTCCCCGCAACGCCATTGTGGTTTCATCCGGCGGGATGATGGTGGGCGTGGTGCTGGCCTACCTCCTCCCGCGGTCGGTTTACATCTTTCTAGTCAGCTCCGCCGGATTCGCCCTGCTCTTCTCCTACCTGGTCATCCTGGCCAGCCAGTTGGTGATACGCCGCCGGGAGGGCTGCAAACCGGGTGCGTGTGCAATGCCGTTCTTCCCGTGGGGCACCTGGCTCGGCATCGTGCTGATCGTCGGCGCCATTGCCGGCATGCCGTTCGTGCCCGGGCAGGGGCCGGGGCTGATCGCGGGTCTGGGCATGCTGGTCATATTTGTGCTGGCGTATCTGATCGTCCGGCGCCCCGAGCCGGTCGAGCCGGAGGAGCCGGATAACCGGATACCGCTGGCATGAGCAAGGTGAAGTAGAAAAGGGGCTCCCGGCACGGCGCCGGGAGCCCTCTCCTCTGATTCACTTCTCGGAAACGGAGATGCTGATGGTTCCTTCCTTTGTCTTCACCATGACGCTGACCCCCAAAAAGGCAACCAGCTTATCGGTCTCGCCCGTAAGCATACTGGTCGCCTCAGTTTCATCCGCATTCTCCATGCGGGAGACGTCGCCGAACCCCCGCTCCTTGAGCGCCTTCTCGTAGAAATCGGTAGCGGGCTTTGCCTCTCCCGCAAATTTGATCTCAACCGTATAGACGGCCTTGTTGTTGAGGGTCATTTTCTGACCGACGGTTACCTTCCCGCCGGGGAAGACCGGCAGCGGGAAACCGTCAGGCACCTTGCCGCTTTCGGTCGGCTCTGTGGTGATCGTGAGCGACTGACCATCCTGTCCTTTTACGGTCACCGAGTTGCCCTTCTCGTCGACTGTAACGCCAGTCGCCTTCTCAAGCGACTTCTCAACTGCCTTCTCCGCAACCTTGTCGGCCAGCCCGCAGCCGGCCAGTAATGTGGTAGCGAGGACCAGGAGGAACGCGAGTGTCTTGCGCAACGTATTTCGCCTCCTCGAGATCGGCGACCCGTCAGGTCAAGCCGTACTACTACCACACATAGCAGAGCCCGCTCAAAGAACACCTAAGAAAAACTCAAATCCACACCCAGAACGCGAACAGGGCCGCGCAAGTGCCAAGCAGCACCGCGTTCCAAATGCGAAGCCGCCTGAGCCGCACCTCGCGGCGCCGGATGTGGCGCAGCATGGCGGAGACGGCCGTCGCCGGTGCGAATAGCACACACCAGAAGAGGAATACCTGCCACGGATGTGGATGGATGCTGAGTGCGGTGAGCAGGGCAGCGTTGACGATCAAAAAAACGGAGAACCAGGAGAGGCGGGCGGCGTCCCGGTCGGTCAGAGGGTCCGGCTCATCTGCCCGGCATTGTGGGTGCACCGGGACGGGAGTCAGGCGGCTCCAGAGATGGCGGGCCAGGGCAGGTGTAAGCTGCTCACCTTCCCGCCGGGTGATCAGCCCCACGGCTTCATCGATCGATGCGGTGGTGAGCACACCGGGCGGCAAGGGGTCTCGCACCGGCTGCGCAGCGATGACCAGGGTCTTCAGCAGGTGGGCGTACGGGCCGAGGGCGCCGGCAAGGAACGCGATGTTCAGCGCAAGGTCCTTGCGCCAGGGGTTGCCGTCCTCCAGCGTTTCGATCAGGAAGAGGCCGGCGGGCCCGGTGACAACGTGCTCCAGGTAGATCTCATGCCCCCGGTAGGGAACACTCAGGCCGTGGGAGGCCTGGCAATCGGCCGGGAGATGGCGCCGCAGGGAGGCCTCGACATTCTCCATTGCGCTCGTCTTCCGCACGTATTGCTCCACCAGGCGGCGGTCTGCAATCATGCCGCTCGAACGGGCTCTCGTCTGCATGGCAGCGGCAGCAACCTGGCGCTGTGCGAGCCAATTCTCTCCCACGGTTCATGCCCCCTATCAAGGTAACGCATGCCCTGCGACGTCTTTCCACCTGACGCCACATAGTTCCTTCAATGTACGAAACAGAAGGAAGGCGGGTACTGCCGCGCCGAATGGAGTGGCAGATCGATTTCCAGCGACGGAGGGGATTGCCGGATGCGCCGCCTTGGTCTGATCGTCATCTTCCTCCTGCTGGCCATTTCGCTTGCCGGCAACGCTGTGCTTGGCTGGACAGCGTGGCGGGCACAGCAGGAATACCGGGCCCTGGCCAAGCAGTTCGTCAAGGCCCGCCAGGAACTGTCGGCCGCCAAAACCACACCCATACCGACGGCAGCCCCGGCGGAGGCGGTCACCGCAACGGATGCGGCCCCGGCTGCATCACCTTCGGCGGCACCGGCAGCTGCCGCACCGGCGCCCGATACAGCGCCGCCTTCTCGGGGGGCGTCGTCCAGCACCACGGTGGAGAGCATCCGCGCCCAGTACGCCCCGCGGCTGCAGGCCGTACAGTCGCAATGCGAAGGGCAGCTGAACGCCATGCTGGAGACCGCCAAGGCCGAGTACTCACAGGCGAAGGCCGCCGGCGGTGCGGTGGACGTGGCCGCCATGGGCGCCAAGTACCTGGCCCGGGCTGACGGATTGCGCCGGCAGTGCGACCGGGACGTAAGCGCCATCACCGCCGCCATGGCTGCGGATCTCAGAGCCGCCGGCCTGCCCCTGGACCTGGTGGATGAAGTCCAGACGGCCTACGAAACCCGCATCATCGAGCGTCAGGCGGAGATCATGGCCAAGGCGCCGCAGTAAACGCAACAACGAATTGGGCCGCCTGCGTCCACGCGGACTGTCAGGCGGCCCCCTGTTTTGCTTTTAGCTCCCGAGGCGCCCGGCTCGGCTCAGCGGCCAGATCCGGAAGATCGCCCGGGCGGTAATTCGCTCGCGCTCGACCAGGCCCCAGCGGTGACTGTCGTAGCTGACGTTCCGGTTATCGCCCAGAACCAGATACTGATCCTGGGGGATCAGCACCGGGCCGTACTCGTAATCGGCCTCTGCCGCGTACGGCTCGGTCAGTGGCTTCCCATTGATCCAGACAGACCCGTCCCGGATCTCCACCGTCTCGCCGGGCAGACCGATGACGCGCTTCAGGTAGGGTGATTCGGTCGGAAAGGGCGGCTCGAAAACGACAATGTCGCCTCGCTGCAGCGCGCCCCAGCGAACCAGGAACTTGTCGGTCCAGATCCGGTCGCCCACGGCAATGGTGGGCTCCATCGAGCCAGAAGGGACGATCCGGGCCTCGCCCACGCCTGCGGTCAGCAGCAGCCAGAGCAGCAGCCCGATTGCTACGTCGCGCAGGAAAACCAGTGCGGTATACCGCTGGGTGGATGGTTGCTGCAATGTGGTCCCCTCCCACCCCTGTTATCGGGGCAAGGCGGGCCGCGGTTAAGCAGCTCAACATGCGTAACGGGGGGCCGGCAGGGTAAGTCTAAAGGGAAATGAACCGGAACGATCTTGCAAAGGAGGGAGCCCCCATGATGAACCGGCGCCGCTTCCTGGCGACAGCCGCTTCCGTCGTCGCTGCCATGGCCACCGGGTGCGCAAGAGCGCCGCAGCCTGCCGGGGGACCGCCCTCGGCCGAACGGCCCCTGCGCGTGGCGCTCCTCTCCGACGTCCACCTGCAGCCGGACGACGGGGCCTTGCTCAACCGGAAGCTGACCGCGGCCGTCCGGGACCTGGGCAGCCTGGAGCCGGACCTCTGGATCACGAACGGCGACATCGCCGACCACGGCGCCGCCAGCGAGCTGGAAGCCTTCAAGCGCATCATGGCCAAGGCCGCGCCGGCCGATCGGATCCTGGTCACGACAGGCAACCATGAGTTCTACGACATGCAGACGACCGACGACGTCTCTATCAGCCGGTGGAAGCAGGCCTTCGGCGTGGAGCAGCTTTACACCAGCCGCCTCTTCGGCGGCCTGCACTTCGTGCTGCTGGCCGACGAGATGTGGAAGCTGGCGCCCTACAACAAAGACTGGTGCTGGATCACGCCGGAGCAGGTCTCCTGGTTCGACCGGGTGCTCGCCGAACACCGCGACAAGTTCACGGTCGTCTGCATGCACCAGCCGCTCAACGACACAGTGGCGGGCAGCATGGGCGAGCGGGCCTTCGGCGGCACCAATATGTCCAGAGAGCTCTACGAAATTCTGGGCCGCAACCCGCAGGCCAGACTCTGGTTTTCGGGCCACACGCACCGCAAGCCGGAGGTTGCGGGCCAGGTTGCCGTCAAGACCGGCGTTACGTTCATGGGGCTCGGCTCCACGGCCTATATGCTTGGCCCGAAGCCGGGCGGCGGCTCCGGGCGGGACACGGATGCCAGCCAGAGCCGGATGCTGGAGATTTTCCCGGACCGAGTCCGGGTGCTGACCCGGGACCACGTGGCCGGCCAATGGCTGGGCGGGCTGGAGCAGACGCTGCAGCGGACTTAAGGAGCCGGGACAGGCCGGGCGGGCCGGTGCTCCGCCCGGCCTTTGCGCGGGTATAATCCCCGGTCCGCCGGTGCATGGTAATATCCGGACGCCCTGGTGCCAAGCATTGGCATTGACCCGGGCACAGCCTGGGCACGACGCCCCCCGGGTGCTACTTTGTGCTGACCGCTCTCCCACTGTGGGACTCACTTGAACGCTGATAACGAATATCTATAGGCCGGATCTATCGGAACGCCTTTTGTAAAACAGGTTGTCAATCCCTTGTGTCAGTAAGCACACTTTGTTCTAGACACCCGATCTATTGAATAGATTCTCTATCGGTTTTCTAACGGAATTGGCAACACGGCAGGGGTTTGGCCCGGTGAGCGGAAATATCGCTCCAAACTGCTTCTGGAGGAGGAAACGGACTGATGAGTCTCCAGTACCTCATTCCCGTGTCTGGTGTCATCGCACTGATCGTTATGGTATATCTGATCTGGGACGTGCTCCGGCAGGATACCGGGACCAAGGCGATGCAGGAGATCGCGGGAGCGATTCGTGAAGGTGCCTTTGCGTTCCTTGGCCGCCAGTATAAGACCATCGCAATTCTCTCCGTGGTCGTGGCGGCTGCCCTGTACTTTGCCAAGGCAGGGTCGGGCCAGGGTTGGGCTACCGCCGTCTCGTTCCTGGCGGGCGCCTTCGCATCGGCTCTTTCCGGCTACATTGGCATGTGGACTGCCGTCACCGGCAACCTCCGCGTCGCCGCAGGGGCTCAGCACAGTCTGAACCGGGCCCTTCAGATCGCCTTCCGGTCCGGCGCCGTGACCGGTCTGGCCGTCACCACCCTCTCCCTGCTGGGCGTGTGGGCGCTGTTCGAAGCCTTCGCCGCCTACGCCTCGCCTGAGGAAGCCCCCCTGCTCATCGTCGGTTTCGGTTTCGGCGCCTCGTTCGTGGCCCTGTTTGCCCAGCTGGGCGGCGGCATCTACACCAAGGCGGCCGACGTGGGCGCCGACCTGGTGGGTAAAGTCGAAGCCGGCATTCCTGAGGACGACCCCCGCAACCCGGCCGTCGTGGCCGACCTCGTGGGCGACAACGTCGGCGACTGCGCCGGCCGCGGCGCCGACCTGTTCGAATCCACCGCCGCCGAGAACATCGGCGCCATGATTCTCGGCATCGCCCTGATTCCGGTCTTCGGCCTGAACGGCATCATGTTCCCCCTCATCGCCCGCGCTTTCGGCCTGCTGGCCTCCATCGTCGGCATCTTCACGGTGCGGGCGAAGGAAGATGAAGATCCCATGGCCGCCCTGAACCGGGGCTATATCATTACCTCGGTGCTGATCGCGATCGGCCTGTACTTCATCACCAAGCAGATGCTGGTTTCGATCAAGCCCGGCCTCGAAGTCAACTCGATCTACCTGTGGGCTGCCGCAATGGTTGGCCTGCTGCTCTCCCTCTCGGTCGTCTGGATCACCCAGTACTACACCGAGTTCCGCTACCGCCCCGTCCGGGAGATCGCTGAGGCTTCGGTCACCGGCCCCGCCACCAACATCATCTCCGGTATCGCCGTCGGCTTCGAGTCGACCGCCGTGCCCGTCATCATGATCTCCGTGGCCATCTACGCTGCCTACAAGCTCGGCGCGCTGGCCCTTCCGGGCGTTGAGAACGCCGGCCTGTACGGCACCGCCGTTGCGACCATGGGCATGCTCTCCACCGTCACCTACATTCTGGCAATGGATACTTACGGCCCCATCACCGACAACGCCGGTGGCATCGTGGAGATGTCCGGCGCCCCCGACACGATCCGTCACCGCACCGACAAGCTGGACGCCAGCGGCAACACGACCAAGGCCCTGACCAAGGGCTTCGCCGTCGGCTCCGCCGCTCTTGCCGCCTTCCTCCTCTTCTCCGCCTACACCGATGAAGTCAAGATCCTGACCGGCTCCACCACCACGATGGTCGTCGACATCGGCAAGCCGGATGTCTTCATCGGCGCCTTCCTGGGTGCCATGCTGGTCTTCCTCTTCTCGGCCGCCGCCATCAAGGCCGTGGGCCGGGCTGCCCAGTTCGTCATTCAGAACGTGCGCGACCAGTTCAAGCGGGATCCCGGCATCATGAAGGGCACCTCCAAGCCGAACTATGCCGAGTGCGTGGACATCGTCACCCGGGGCGCCCTCAAGCAGATGGTGATGCCCGGCGTCCTGGTCGTGGCCGCTCCCGTCGTGGTTGGCCTCTGGCTGAAGGCGGAAGCCGTTGGCGGCTTCCTGATGGTCTCCACCATCGTCGGCGTGATCATGGCCCTCTTCCTGAACACCGGCGGCGGCGCCTGGGACAACGCCAAGAAGTACGTGGAAACCGGCGCCCACGGCGGCAAGAAGTCCGATCCGCATAAGGCGGCCGTCGTCGGCGACACCGTCGGCGACCCGTTCAAGGACACCGCCGGCCCGTCGCTGCACGTGCTGATCAAGCTGCTCTCCACGATTACGCTGGTGCTGGCTGGCCTGTTTATCTAGGGTGACGAATCAAAGAGGGAGGCCATTGGAAGTGGCCTCCCTCTTCGACTGTTTACGCCAGCCTCATGTGGTGGGAACCCGCGACATGTTGCAGTTCGGGACTTCAATCAGGGTTCCGGAGTCTTGGCCCGGCTCCGCGGGCCGGACTGGCGTTCCTTCCGTTGGGATTTGAGGGATACCGTCTGCTTAGATCCTCAAAAACCAACGAAAGCTGGCGCTTGCGACCGCAAACCCACCAAAAACGGGCATCCCGCCGTCCTCTGCCGGATTTTGCGCATCAGGGTTGGGTCTGGGCACTCAAAATCCGGCAGAGCGATAAAACCTGATGTGAGGTGATCTCGTCCCGGACCACATACCTCACACCAGCAGCCTCAATGACATGACTCATTGCCACTGACTCCCAATGGCACTATTCGTCTTCCTTCAATTCGAACCACGGCGCCTTCCTTCCGCCACCGCGTTCACGCTCCGCTTCCCACAGGCGCTCGGCTTCCGCTTCCTTGCCCTCGAAGTAGAGGGCGTAGGCCGCCTGGCCTGTCTTTGCCGTGGGCGGTTCGGCCCCCGTGATCAGCAGGGGCATGCTGAAGCGGATGCCATCGGCCACCTTCGCACTGAAGCGGTGCGGATGGCGGAGGATCCACCGCCCGATATGGATCGCGTGCTCGTTGCGGGTGACCAGCCCAATCTGCAGTGCTTCCCACTCGGCCATCAGCGTGTGGCCGAAGGCCATCTGGCATTCCTGGCAGTCGGCCGGGCCGCCGCCCAGTTCGCTCCCGCACGAGCCGCAGCGCAGGAATGTCAAAGCCTTGTCGAGCACCGTCCATGGATGCTTGTCGTATTCCTGAAAGACCACCGCAGCCAGCAGCCGTTCATCTTCGGAGCCGGCGGCGATGCCCTCGGCGGCGAGCAGGGCGTCCCAGTCCGCATCCCAAATCCGGTCGATGGTCCGCCGGCAGCCGGAGCAGGTGCTGTAGTTCTCCCCGGCCGGACGGCCGCACTCGGCGCAGGTTGCCGGCTGTGGCCGGGGGCAGCGCCGCGCCGCTGTCAATGTGTGCATCTGCATCATTGCACCTCATGCTCATCAAGTATCGCAGCCCGGCGCATGAATCGCCCGCCCGCGGCTCACACTTCTTTATGTGAAGGTGGTGTGTCAGGTGGGCATTCTGAAGCGCTTGTTGATCGGTGAACCGTTGCGCACGGAAGAGGCCATTCACGAGCGGCTGACGAAGACGAAGGCGCTGGCCGTATTTTCGTCGGATGCGCTCTCCTCGGTCGCCTACGCAACGGAAGAGATCCTGCTCATGCTGGTTCTGGCGGGCAGCGCGGCCCTGAGCCTTTCGCTGCCGATTGCCGGCGCCATCGTCGTCCTGCTCATCATCGTGGCTCTCTCTTATCGTCAGACGATCTTCGCCTATCCCAGCGGCGGCGGCTCCTATATCGTTTCCAAAGAGAATCTGGGCGTCTACCCCGGCTTGGTGGCGGGCGCCTCGCTGCTGGTCGATTACGTGCTGACGGTCGCCGTCTCGATTTCGGCGGGCGTGGCGGCGGTCACTTCGGCGCTGCCCGGGCTGGCGCCGTGGCGCGTCCTCATCTGCCTGATTCTGATCGCCCTCATTATGGTGGCCAACTTGCGGGGCATCAAGGAGTCAGGGGCGATATTCGCCTTACCGACCTACGTATTCGTCGTCATCATGGCGCTGATGGTCGCCTGGGGGCTGGTGCGCGTCGCCTTGGGCCTGGAATCGGCTCATCCGGCGCCGCACGCGGTGCCCGCGGCCGCTCAGCCCCTGACGCTCTTCCTGCTGCTGCGGGCGTTCGCATCGGGGTGCACTGCGCTGACGGGCGTCGAGGCGATCAGTAACGGCGTGCCGGCCTTTGAGAAGCCGGAGTCCCGCAACGCCGCCACGACGCTGACCTGGATGGCTGTCATCCTGATTGCCCTCTTTTCGGGGATCACCGTCCTGGCCGGCGTATACGGCGCCGTGCCGTCGCACCATGAGACGGTGGTGTCGCAGGTGGCGAGGCACATTTTCGGGAACGGCCTGATGTACTATGTGGTGCAGGCGTCGACCGCCCTGATTCTGGTCCTGGCGGCCAACACCAGCTTCGCCGACTTCCCCCGCCTCTCGGGGCTGATTGCGGCGGACGGCTACCTGCCGCGCTATCTGTCCAACAAGGGCGACCGCCTGGTCTTCTCCAACGGCATCATGATGCTGGGCATTCTCGCCGGCCTGCTGGTGATTCTGTTCCGCGGCTCGACCCACGCCCTGATTCCGCTGTACGCCGTGGGTGTCTTCCTATCGTTCACGCTGTCGCAGTCTGGCATGGTGGTCCACTGGTGGAAGCTGCGGGAGCCGGGCTGGGTGCGCAATATCATCATCAACGCAATCGGTGCGACGGCGACGGCCGTGGTGCTGGTGGTGATCACGGTGACCAAGTTCATACTGGGCGCCTGGATGGTGATTCTGCTGCTGCCCCTGCTGGTGATGCTGTTCCGGTCGATCCATGCGCACTATGTCTCCCTGGGGCGCCAGCTGCGGGTAGCTTACGATTGTCCGCCGCCGCCGCTGCGGGTCAAGCGTCACACCGTGGTGGTCCCGGTCGCCGGGGTCAATAACGCCGTGGCCAACACGCTGCAGTATGGGCACACGTTGTCGGACAACATCATCTGCGTGCACGTGGCCCTGGAGCCGGAAAAGGGGCAGAAAGTCAAGGAGCGCTGGGACCGGTGGAACTGCGGACTGGAGCTGCACGTGGTGGAGTCGCCGTACCGGGAGTTAATCCGACCGCTCGTCCAGTTCATTGAGAAGGTGGATGCACAGGATCCGAGCGACATTATTACGGTGCTCGTGCCGGAGTTTGTCACCCACCGCTGGTGGCATTACCTGCTGCATCAACAGACGGGCGTCCTGCTGCGAATGTTCCTGATGATGCGCAAACATTGGATTGTGACCGGCGTTCCCTACCACCTGGAAGCGGGCGGCGCCTTCGATTTGGAGGAAGAGCGGGTGCCGGTTCGGACCCCGGTCAAGACGTGAGCAGAGCACCGCAGATGATCTTGGCGGCCTCCCCCCGGGTCACGGGGTGCTCCGGCTGGAAGATTGTCTCCCCGTCGCCCGGGAGCAGGCCCAGTCCGTTCAGGATGGCGACGGCGTTGGCGTACGGCGCCCCGATTGCATCCCGGTCCCTGAACGGCACTTCTATGCGGTTTTTCATGTCGGCAAGGGCGCCATATCCCATGGCTCGGGCGACCCAGAGTGCGAAGGCCTGCCGGGCCGCCGTGGAGCCGGGCTCCACCTTGACCATCTTGGCGCCGAAGGCGCGCGTCAGCCAGTCGACCAGCTCACTTAGCTCCGCGGGGCGGTCGGGCTCGAACGGCTTGTCGCCGTCCAGCCGTATGACGCCCATGCTTGCGAGAATCTCCACCGCTCGGGCTTCGGGCCGGTCGGCCAGGTCGGCGGGCAGGAACGGGCCGGAGCGGAGTTCGTCGCCGCCGCTGTCCAGCAGGGCGCCGGTCAGGGCATCGACAGTGGCGGCGTCGGCCCAGCGGGGCGCCCAGACCAGCCGGGAGACTAATTCGCCTCCCTCGGGGAAGGACACCCACACCAGTTCCAGGGGATTGGCCTTCAGGAGCGCCGCGCGGGCCGCTTCCGGGGAGATGGCGTTAGCGGGCGCACCGAGAAACGTGAAGCGCTCCGCCACCGGTTCGAACGGCATGACCTGTAATGTGATCACTCTGTGCTGCCCGGAGAGGACCGCCATCCGAATCGTCCGGTGAGAGAGCGGGACCCCTTCATGGGTCTGCACAAATTCAATTTCGTCGAAGGTCTGTCTCTCCCAAGGGCCGGGGGGCAGCATCAACAGGCGGCCCGCGAGGTCCGGGCGGAAGCGGCGGATGAACTCGGCGGCCAGCGCCCGGGACTCCGTGAGGGTCAGCGGCTGAACGCCGGCGTCGCCGGCGGGCATCAGGCTCATGGAGACCAGCAGGCCGGTCTGCGCATCGACTGTCGCCTCCGCCCCGTCCCAGGTGAACGTCCAGTAGCCTCCGGTCCCGCCGACCCACTCGTTGTACTGGGCGTTCGGCATCTCAAGCCGGCAGGTCGCGGCGACAGCGACCGCCAGCGCCTCGTCCCGGGTCAGGGGCTGCGCCGGGGGGACCCACGGTTCGTCCGGCGCCGGAACGGGCTCCGGTAAAGAGATTTCGGCAGTGCGGGTAGGCTGCCCCTCACTGTTCACAAGCTCCCCGTTCAGACCCATGCGGGGCAATGGCGAGGACAGGCGATAGACAAGCCGCCACTGCAATTCCTCGGAATCCCGCTGGGGATAGAGCCGGTACTGGAGTTCCAGGGGCAGGGCGTCCCAGTATAGCTGCATCGCCGCATCAACATTCGGCACAAAGCCTGGCGGCAGCTCGGGCGCCGCCGGCAGGGCCGCGGGCTGGGAGAAACCCCTCAGTTCGCCCGTGACGGCATCAATATCTGCGACAACGTCGCGGCCGAGCACCGGGTAGCCGTCCAGCGTCACGTCCCACTTGAAGAAATGGGCGCCTTCAATGAGACCGGGAGCCCTGCCGCCGGTCGCAGGCGGCTCCACCAGCCGGAGGCGGGGCAGCAGTTCGGGGGCCAGCTGTCGCACCCACTTCTCCGCCAGTGCCTGCGCCTCACGGCGGGTGTAGTTGATCACCGGCCGGGCGTCGGATTCACACTCTGGGCAGCGAAGCCGCTTCACTTGCGAAAAGGAAAGCACCCGCCGGGTTTCAGTGGCAACTGTAACGGAGACGGCCTCCAGTCCGGCCCACTCGCCCGCGGCGGTCCAGGTCAGCTGCCAGAAAGGTTGTAGAACAGCCCCAGCGTAGAAGGCCTGGGGCCCTTCCATTTCGCCGGGCGCCGGCAGGGGAAGGCCGGCAGCGCGGGCGATGGCCGCCGCCTCTACCTGATCGAAGGCGGGCTTGTCGGCGGCCTGCAGTCTGCCTGCGGGAAGAAGCGACACCACCGTAAGGGCGATGGCGATCATATGTACTTTCATGTTGGACCCTCCATGAGAAGCGCGGAAGACGGGGGGCGTCAGGCGCCCCCCGTCTCTGTCCCGTCTAGTACCAGCGATCCTTGGCGGCTACGGCGAAGAGCATCTTCGCCGCCTCGCCGCGAGTGACCTGCCGGCCCGGGTTGAACTTGCTTTCGGCGTCGCCGCGGTCGATCTTCAGACCGTAAAGCAGCGCTACAGCGTTAGCGTACTTGGCGCCGATGGCATCCTTGTCGGTGAAGGGCATCTCAATCCGGTTCTCCATTTTGGCAATGTCGCCATAGCCCAGGGCCCTGCTGACCCAGAGGCTATAGAGCTCACGGCTGACCGGGGCGTTCGGGTCGGCGTCGTCGGTGAAGTCTTCCGGCAGGAGGATGCCCGCCTGCAGGGCGGCGCCGAAGTAAGGCGCCTCCGTCGACGCAGCGAGGTTTTCGCCCGCGGCGCCCCTGCCGGCCAACTTGAAGTTCATGGCGAAGTCGTACATGGGGTAGGGCTGCATGCCGCGGGCCAGGACCAGCCAGCGGGCCAGTTCCGCGGCGCTGGCGGTGGCGTCGGGGTTGAACTTGCCGTCCTTCAGCTCGAAAATGCCACGGGCCCACAGCAGTTCGATCTCCCGCTGGGCGGCATGGCCTTCAATGTCGACCGGCCGCTTGGCCGCCTCGATCATGTCGCGGCCGCTGTAGTCGTACGGGACACCGGTGACGGCGTCGAACATGTCGATATTCATGGCCCGGCGGGGCGCCCAGACCAGGAGCGTCTCCGGCTTGGCTTCCGCCTCTTCGCGGACGCCCTTGCCGGGGTAGATCATCATCGGGTTGAAGGTCACCCACGTCTGCTCGAGCCCCTGGTTCTTCAGGAAGGACTCAATCACCGCTTCGCCCTTGATCAGATTGGTCAGGGCCGGGAACGGCTCCTGCTCATTCTCCGTGACCATGGGGCCGGAGAAGTGACGAATGGAGCCGGTGGCGGCGTCAACGTTGGCGCCGGCTTCGTGGCCGTAGATGGGAATGTACTCCCGGGTGACCATGAACTGGAAGTAGTAGTTGCGGACCGGTTCGCCGACCGCGGCCATCTTCAGTTCGTATTCCGGCGAGGGGATGACCAGGGCCTTGCCGGCCAGGTCCGGCCGGAATTTCTGCATGAACTCGATGGCAATGGTGCGGGCCTGCTCGGCGCTGACTTTGGCCTGGAACTTCTCCGGCGGCACCTGCTCGCCGCGATCCCAGTTGCCGTAGTAGGTGACCAGGCCGGTGGCCAGGTCCATCTCGAGGTTGACGTACGCACCGGCGGCTTCATCGTTCCAGTGAAAGCTGCAGGCCTGCCGTTTCTGCTCCTCGCCGGATTCACGGCAGTCCATGTTCGACGGGGCATCGGTCCGGCCGGTCAGGGCCCGCGCCCGGGCCAGGGCTTCGTCCCGGGTCAGGGGCTTTTCCGGCTGGGCATAGGGCTTGTCGCTAGCCGGGACCAGCTTCAGGTCGGTCCAGCGTGAAAATTCGATCGCCTTTCCGTCATAGCCGATCAACTGACCTTCCTGATTGACCATCGGGAAGGAGTGGCCGAACGGCCGGTAGACCAGCTTCCACTCGCCCTTGTCGGTGGCCGGCTTCTGATAGTACCGGTACATCAGCTGCATGGGCAGGTTCTTGCGGTAAGCATCTTCAGCCTGGGCCTGGTCGAGCACCTCCTTGGGCAGGGTGACGGCCAGGTCGTTGCGCCAGGAGAGGTTGAAGTTCTGCAGTTCGCCGGTCCGGGCATCGACCGTCAGGTCGGCGCCGTCACCGCTGACCGGGTAGCCTTGCTCCATGCGGTCCCAGTGGAACTGGAAGACGGCGTTGCCGCCGTAGAAACCGTAATCCAGGGGGTTGTCCACGTAGCGCAGGGAGGCCTGGCGGTCCGGCGCGAGCTTGGCAAGCCATTCGGCCGCCACTTTGTAGGCCTGGCTGCGGCTGTAGCTCAGGGGGACTTCGCCGGCAGCAGCGCCGCTGTAGTGGTAGCCGGTGATCTGACCGGTCAGGGCGTTGACCATGACGCTGATCATGCGGGGATTCGGCTTTTTGGAGGGCGTGCGCCAGTTCAGGTCCCAGGTGGCATAGGCCTTGGACTGGCTGAGGCTGACGTAGGGCTCGCCCATCTCCTCGGGAATGGCGAAGAACTTCGCCGCGATGGCGATCGCTTCTTCGCGGGTGATTTTGACTTCAACCAGGGGGGCGGGGGCTTCCTTGACCGGCTCCTTGTCATCAGTATCAACCGGCTCGGCGATGATGACCGGCTGGTCGGCCGCGCCCGCACCGTCTCCCGCCAGGACCGTACCCGGTGCAGTAAGAATGGCCGCGGCCATCAGGGCTGCGATCAAACGGTGACGCTTGAGATTCATGTAAGTAGCTCCTCCTTCTTGGGTTGCCTTGCCACACACAATGGACGAGGCAACCAGGAGGTCGGTTGCAGTTATGTTGATTACTTTTTTATGGCCGGGTCTTTACAACCCAGGAGAGGGCGAGCGCAATCAGGTCGACGATGGCGTGCAGGGCCATGGCGCCGTAGAGCGAACCGGTCGCAAAATAGAACGCGGCCAGGGCCAGGCCGAGCAGGCCGGTCTGAATGATGCCGCGCCTGCCCTGATACCAGTGGCCGACGCCGAAGGAGACGGCTGCGAGCAGCAGTGCCGCCCAAAAAGGCAGGGTGGGAAGGACGGTGACGAAGTAGAGCGGCAGAAACCCGCGGAACAGGACCTCCTCGCAGAAGCCCGCCGTGGCGGCCACGGCGGCGAAGAGTGCGCGCTCGCCGCCCGTATCGGGCAGGAGGTGGCTGATATGGCCCATGCCTTCCCGGTATGCCGCCCGCAGATCGGCCCGGCGCAACATTTGGATGGTGATGGCGATGGCGCCGGCGACCGCCGCAGCGGTCAGCCACCACGTAACGGACGCGGCAACGCCCACGGGCGGCTTCAGGCCGATGCTGCCCGTGGGAGTCTTGTCGAGATAGAGGCCCAGACACGCCAGGGCTACCAGGCCCCATTCGGTGAGAATCGTGGCCAGGTAGGAGCGGGTGCGGGCGCGCGGGTCGCGGGGCGCCCGGTACTTCAGCGTTTCGTACTTGAGCCTGCCGTAGAACGGCTGCCCGAGCAGCAGCCAGGCGGCGACGGCGGTCTGGATGGCGATGGCAAGGGAGTAGAAGGACAAGGAGGGAGCCCCCCGTCAGGCGGTTTCCTCTGACTTTCGCTCCCCGGAGGTGGGAAGTCCTGCAATCACGTGAATTACGCAGATGCAGCTGCGGGCGTAGGGCAGGACCGCCACTTCCGCCGGCACCCGCGGGCAGGGCAGCCCTTCGGGCCAGAGGAGCCAACGCCGGCCTTCGGGGAGGCGCAGCGAGCGGGCGAGCAGGGGCTGGGACCACTCCAGCAGGCGGTCGACCAGCTCCTGCAGATGGGGCGCCAGCCGGTCGCCATAGGCGCGGGTGGCGGCTTGGGCCGGGTCGGGCAGTCTGCGCTCGCTCAGGGCGCTGCGGATCTCCGCTGCGGCCTCCCGGTGAAGGCGGTGCGGGTCCTGCCAGTGGAGCAGGACGCCCGCGGCACCAAGGCGGGCCGCCAGGTCAGGGACGAGCTGCTGCAGTTCCTGGCGGATGGGGGCGGCGGCTTCCGGCTCGATGAGCGGGAAGCACAAGGCGCGCGATTCGTTTTCGGCGGCGGTGGGGATGTTCATAGATTGCAGGGCGGCGGGAAGCCGGGACAGTCGCTGCCGGTGCAGCGTGCAGAACTGGGAGACGGCCTCGTCGAGGTCGGCCAGGCCCTCTGCGTGTGCGGTGCGGACGGCGGCGACCGCCCGGTGGGTCAGGCCCGCCTCCAGGTCCCTGACAGCCCGGCGGATGCGCCAGGGGCGCCAGAGCAGGTACGCGGCGAAGGCAGCCAGCTGGAAGGCGGTGCCGCCGAGCCAGGAGAGCGTCTTGCCGCCGGCGAGCCACCAAATCAGCGTGAAGATGAAGAGGCCGGCGCCGAGGGCGAGGGCCGCGGGGCGGGGCCCGGGCAGGCTTTCGGCAGTCGCCAGGCCCCGGAGCAGGGCCCGGAGGGGTGCCCGGGGTCCTGCCGTGGGCGGCGCCGCCGCCTGGCCCAGGCGGCGGCGGGCTGCGTCACGCGCTGCGGCCTCCAGGAGTGCGCCCATGCGGGTCAGGCCGTCCGGCCCGGCGGTCAGGGCGCGGTCGCCCGCTTCCCGCAGGGCCGCAGCCTCCTGCTCCCGCCGGGCGGCGGCCTGCTTGTGCACGCGCTGGGCCCAGCGGTCAAGCCGCCGGTCCAGCACGGCTGCCGCCCGCTGCAGGCGCCGGGGCGTGGGGCGCCCCCAGAGGGGGCCGTCCGGCTCCGGTTCGCCGCCTTCGCTCACCCGGAACGGCAGGCCCGCGAGCAGGGCTGCATCGCGCCCGTCGGTTACGTCCGGGGCCTTGGGACACGGCCCCGTCGCCGGCAGCGACAGCGAGTAGCGCAGAGCGGACTGCGTTAACGCCGGCACGGCGGAGTCCATGAGGGCCAGCGGGCTCCAGGAGAGCCAGGCGATGCCCAGCGTCCCCGCCCCCCGCCCCCCGGCAAGAATCTGGCTGCCGCCGGGCTGGGCGGCGGCCACTAACAGTTCCACCGCCGCCCCCCGGTACTCCGACTCATCGAGCACAAGCCCGTGGGCGGTGACCGGCTCGATGGCATAGACCGGGAAACCAGAGACCGCCGCGGGCAGGCGGGTCCCGGCGGCGTCTACGAGCGCGGCCTTGACCACTTTCGCTTTCAGTTCCGCCGCCGCTTCGTCGATGCGCCCGACGATTTCGCCCAGCAGGGCCATGTCAGCGGCGGTTCCCACCAGATAGACGTGGGTCGCCGGGGCGACCACGGGGTCGAGGCGCATCAGCCCCTCCAGTTCCAGCGCCCTTATCACATCGGCCATGCGGCTGACCCGCAGGTGGGCGCGCAGCCGTTCTGCCATGTCGGGCGCCCCGGCCTCCAGGGCCAGCGCCCGGCACGCCCGGGCGAGGGCGGGGCTCCGGGCTTTCAGCTCCGCTTCCGCTTCCCCGGCCACCGCCCCGCCCCAGGCCCCCACCCCCACAATCAGGGAGGGGACCAGATAGGGGCCCATCGCATCTGTCATCGCTCCGTCCCCCTCCCTCTTGCTACAGGTTGATCCGCTCGATGAACCGGCGGATCGCCCCGTGCTCCCGGGTCAGCGTGGCGGCCTCCATTTCGTCGGCCCGCTTCATGCGCCGGGCCAGGGTCTCTTCGAGATAGCGGGTCAGTTCGGCGCCAAGGGCCTGCTTGCCCGTGGCCTCCAGGCGGCGGCCCACCATCTGCTCGACGGCCGCGAGGTAGTCCCGCCGCTGGCCAAACTGGCCCAGGGCGCCGGACCGGGTCGCATGCAGGAACCGGCTGGAGTAGGCGGGCACCTCGTTCTTCTCCACCGGGGCGATCTCCGCCGCCAGGTCCCAAATGGAGCCCGTGCAGAGGAACTCCACCGTCCGGTAGCCGCCCGGGGCTTCAGGGTCCTTGCGCTGCTCGGTGTCGAACGCCCAGACCCAGCCGTTCATCTTGGCGGCAATCATGCCGTAGGCGACGCCCAGGGCCCAGCACTCGGTCGCTTTCTCGTCATCCGGGCGCAGCTCGGGCAGGGCCTCCAGGCACGGCTTGAAGTGGACGGGATAGCCCCGCTGCTGCTGGAGCATCCGGTACTGCTCCTGGTAGTCCAGAATCTGGCGCATGTAGTGGAGGCGGGCCCCGTGGGTCTGCCGGCTGAAGATGATGGCGCCAGGGCTGCCCAGGGCTACGTAGGTCGGCTCCGAGTGGATGCCCAGGGCCGAGCCGCCGGCGTGCTGGTCGAGCCATTCTTGCAGGAAGGGCTCGGCGTGGACGGGCGCCCCGGGCCCCGCCGGCGTGTAGCCCGGCGAGCCGATGAGGAAGACATCGCTGAAGGCGCAAGCCCCCCGGGGCGTGGCTGTCCAGAACGGCTGGCAGCGCCGGGCCAGGTCGTCGAGCAGGCTGAAGGCGTACGTCCGGTCGTACAGCTCCTGAAGCACTTCGACCACGTTCAGGCTCTGGATGTGATCAGCGAACAGAGCCCGGGCCGCCTGGGCCAGCCGGGTTGCCATCACCGGATACTCGGCGGGCACGGTCAGATCGCCCATGGCCTTGAGGAACGCCTCCGGCGCCGACGGGCGGAACCGGTCGTAGTAGGCCGGGAAATGCTCGGCCCGGATCGCCTCCGTCTCCAGGGCATAGGTCGAGCCCAGGTCGGGCGCCCACTGCTCCTGCGTCAGTTCGGCATCCACCGTCTGCTGCAGCCGCGTCAAGTGCGACTCCAGCGCTTCGAGGCGGCGCCGCTGCTCGTCAAGCTGTGTTCTAAGGCTCTCGAGGGTGCGCAGGGCGCCGGCCCGGGCCGCCATGTCCAGTTCGATCTGGAACAGATCCGCCTGCAGGCGGGCGACGGCGCGCATCTGCTCCTTGCGCTTGCCGAACAGGCCGCCCAGCCAACCCGCCCTGCCTTCCAGCTCATCGTGCCTGTCCGCCAACTGATCCGATATCTCCGTGCGTACGGCCTCATCGTCGTTCTGACGGGCCGCCAGTTCGGCGGCCATGGCCTGCACTTCCCGCTCCACTGCCGCCCGGGCAGCCAGTGCGCCTCGTACGCCGCTTTGGGATTCGGCCAGCATGGATGCAACTCTGCCGGGGATTTCGGCGCGCAGGCGCTCGACGTTGCGGTCGATCAGCGAGCGAATCGCCGGGAGGGCGACGCTCTCGAAGTGATCTTCCTGGTTGCCGGCGGCGCCCAGGAACTCCGGTACGGAGGCGGTGATCATGGATTCGGCGTCGAGGGCGTACTCGCCGCCCGTCACTTCCCGGTCCTCTTTCAGGTCGGTCAGCAGCGCCCGGCTGATCATCCGGTGGTTGCCCCGCTCCTCGAGGTCCGCGGCCAGCAGCCAGGCGGCCGCGGCCTGCTCCGCCTGGCGGGCGCCCGGCGCCTCGCCGAGGAGCCGGCTGCGGATCACTTCGCTCAAGTACCGCCGGGAGCAGTAGCGCAGCAGCTTTTCCTCCGGTACTACCAGGGCTGCCGTAGCCAGCGAGGAGATATTGGCCGGACGCCTGGTCTCCGGGCACGGGGCGAGGCCCCGGATGGCCCGCTCGTTGGCCTGGGCAGACGCAAACTTCGCACCGAACGGCGAGCCGATCTCCACGGAAAGCTGCTGGGAGATCATCTCGTAAATATCGGTCAGGTTGCGCAGGGCGCCGCCCTGCTGGTTCTGGTTGTCGACCAGATAGACGATGTCAAACGGCCGCTCCCGCAGGATGATCGTCCGCACGTCGCCGCCGAGCTGGTACTGGAAGGTATAGGTATCCGGGTCGGTCCAGACCGTCATGCCGTCCTGTAGGTACTGCAGCTCTTTCAGGACGGCGTAGGCGTTGCCCCGGCTCTGGGCGTCCAGCTGCTGGCCGCGCAGGGTCGGCACGAAGGCTTCGGGCAGGGCAAGGATGCCGATCAGTTGATATTTGAACTGAGAAAAGACATGGCGAATCAGCACCGCCGCGTCGATGATGCAGCCAGCGCCGGTGCCGCCCGCCACCGAGCCGACCACGTAGATGCGGAACTCTTCGGTCAGAGGCTGCCCGCCCGGCTGGGTGGGAATGGCCTGCAGGTCCTTCAGCGCCCGCTGCAGCGCGCCGTAAATCGCCCCGGCGTTCAGGTGCAGGGCCGTGCGGCCTACCACGGGCATCAGGCCGGCGCCGGTGCCATCGGCCAGCAGGGAGATGTCGACCCGCTTGCCCTGGTGGAACAGGTGCTGAATGGTGGGATACAGGTGCGGTGACTCCAGCACGTTCTCGGGGTTGGGGTAGTGGAGCGGCACCCGCTCGCGGGGCTCCAGGGCGGGGAATTGGATGGTCGCAAGCCCGCTGCGCAAGTCGGTGTCAAGGCTGACGAACCTGATGTAGCTGTTCGCCTGCCCCTGGCGCCGGAGCCGCCGCTTCAGCCGCTTGATTACTTCGCCGCCGGTGCCGCCCAGGCCGACCACCATGGTCCGCTGAATCTGTGCGGAAGTCTCCACCAGGGGACCGAGGCTCCGCTCGCCCATCGGTTCCATCTGAAAACTGGCCAATCCAGTCATCCCCTATCCTTTGAAGGTCGACCGGCGGGCAGCTCTTGCGACCGCCGGTTTTCTATGCCCGGTCAGCGGCCGCCTCGGCAGCCGCGGATTGTGGAAGATCATCGTCTCGCCGCCCAGGGTCACTTCGTCCTCGTGGTAGAGGCGCCCGTCACCGGGCGGGCGGCTGTTGATCTGCATGCGCACGCCGGGGGACTGGGGGCGGATGTGGATTTGCAGCTCCCGCTGCACCAGGCCCAGACCCGCGAGGGGCGCCCAGCCCCTGGACACGAGGGTCGCCTCCAGCCGGGCCAGATCCCCGATGGTCTGCGACTTCCCCCGGTTGCTAAGGCCGTGGCTCCCCAGGCGCCCGCTCAGCTGCTCTTCCCGCCGCTTGATGCGCCGCCAGTTGAGGGCGCCGGCCCCCAGCAGTCCTGCCACCGCGGCGGCAGCCACTGCCACGGGCCAGACCCAGCGCCGGGCGTTTGCCGCCGCGCCGATGGCCGGGGCGCCCGCCGTGGCCGGCAAGCCCACGGGGTAGACCCGGAACTCCCGGCGTGCCACCTCGCCCCCCGCCCGGACCGCCCAGACTGCCAACCGCCCGTCATCGACGGTGATGCGTTCCTCGTAGCGGGCGCCGTCCTTCGCAAGTTTCACGGCGGGGGCCGCCCCGGATTGCGCCCAGACTTCCAGCGGCGACTGGGGGTCCGGGTCGCCGCTGACCGCCACCGCCACCGGGATCTGGCGCTGCACCTGGCTGTAGGGCTGCGGCTGCAGCAGCTGGAGGCGCAGGGCGGATTCGGTCTGCGCCTGCGCCACCGCCCGCCCCGAGCCCTCCAGCCGGACGCTCCAGGCGCCGGGCGCCGGGTTGGGGATGGAGACCACCGCGTAATTGGCCCCGGACGAGACACGGGCCGGTGGAGCGAGGCCGTCACCACCCCCGGGAGCCGCAACGTGCAGCTTCACGCCGCCGGAGGCCACGCCGCTGAGCGTCAGCAGGCGCGTATAGGGGGGTACGGTGAACGTATGCGCCGGCCCGAGCACGCCCGGGGCAAGGTCTTCGGTAAAGGCGAGGTTTACCCGCCGCTCCTTGACTCGGCTCAGCACATCCGTAAAGACCTCCACCACCTGGGGCGCCGACGCGGCGGCAAACGCCTCGGCCCTGGTGCCGGTAGCAATCTGGTTGAGCGTTGCGAAATCGGCGCTGCCCAGGCCGACGGTGAAGACGGGCACCGCCCGCCCCGCCAGCCGGCTGACCGTCTCGGCCAGTTCCGCGCGGTAGCCCGCCGGCACGCCGTCGGGCTGAGTCTCCGGCTTGCCGTCGGTAAAGAGAAGCACGGCCGGTGCTCGGTCCGCCGAAGGTTGTCCCAGTTGGTCGAGGGCCGCCGTCAGCGCCGACTTGATATCGGTCCACTCCCCGGCGGGGCGCCCCATGCCCGCCAGCGCCTTGCGGGCCGCCGTGCCGTCGCCGACGGACGTGAGCGGCAGCAGGAGCCGGGCGTCGGTGTCGAACGCAACCACTGCGACCCGGTCACCCGGGTCCAGCATATCGACAAAGACCTGCGGGCCGGTGTCGGCCAGGCCCTGGGGATCGTTCTTGACCATGGAACCGGAGCGGTCCAGGAGCAGAATCACGTCCGCCTGCACGGGGCCGGCCGTTTCGGCCGCCCGGGCCGGCACCGGGAGGGGTAGCATGAGGATTGCCGCGGAGATGACCCCTAAAAGGGTGAGACGGCGGAGAAGGGCTGCCAGTGGCTTCATCGGGACACCTCTCTTGCCAGAGATGCTCTTCAGCGGGTATTCTTGCCAGGCGCGGACGAAGTATGCGCACCGCAGCCTTTGGGAATCCTTATGTCGCCTTCCCGGCGGCCATGCCTCCAAATGTCAGGGACCCGCGCCCTGTGGCGCGGGTCCTTCACTATTTCACAGTACGGGCCTTGCATGTGGGAATGGGAAGGGGATTGTTACCACTGGGAACGGGACTTTTACCACGGAAACTGCGGAAGGGGACACGGAAATCGCGGCGGTGGAAGTGGGAATGTGATATGACCCCGGATTGCGCTGATGGCGCTGATTTGGGAACAACGCTGATGAAAAACACTGATGAAACATGTTTCTGGGCCATGTCTGACGTCTCTCTCGGGGTGTTCTCTCTATTTGCTGGACGGAAGCCGCCGGAAAGTAGCAGGACTTCATCACCATCTCCTCCGCCGGCGCCAGCGCAACCTGGTTCCGTCCTGCTTCCTTGGCGGCCACGAGGGCGGCATCGGCGGCATCCGGCCCATTGTCATACTTAACAGACACATCCGGCGCCCCGATGTTTCTGGTAGGAAGCACAGGGAGGTGCCGAATGTGAAAGTCATGCAGGGAAGCGGTGTCGACACGCTGGGAGCGGGGCTGCGAATCACGAATTTCGACGAGTTCCGGCTGTTCGTCCGGCGACAGGTGGCGGAGCAGCACGGCCGGGTCAGAGTGCCTCCAGAACTGCAGGCGGCGGCCCGGCAGGAGATCGGACCGGGGGGCTACTGGAGCCCCGAGGCCGTCGCCAACCGGATCATCGGGTTCGCCACAGCCTGGGCCGGCGTCGCCCGTGCCACCGTCATCGCCGACATTCAAAGCGTCGACTTCTAAACCGGCGGGGGGCGCTTCGCCCCCCTTGTGCGTGCTGCCCTCGGCTGCGGCGATATTATTTCGTAATACCTATTGTTCTGTTCGATGGATATACCTATACCCGTATAGGTTGACCGCATTATGCTGCCACTGCTACGTTCAAGGGGAGAACCAACCTCCAGGGAGGTGCCCCTTATGAACGGGTTTCGCCGACTGATCATCCCGGCCGTCATCGTTCTAGTTTTCACGATTACCCTCAGCCTCCTGGCAACTGCCCCCGCGCATGCCGATTGCGGCGCCGACACCTCTACCTGCAAGGCCTGCCACGAGGGCGAGCAGCAGAAGTCCGTCAACGCGTCGGGTCTGTGGCACACCCAGCACGCCTTCGGCGATTTCTGCGCCGGCTGCCACGCCGGCGACAAGACCATCAAGGAGAAAGATGCTTCCCATGCCGGCATGCGGGCAGATGTGCTCGGCGACCCGAAGGCAGCCTGCGAGGCCTGCCATGCCGGCGATTACGAAGCGAAGGCCGAGGCCTACAAGGAGAAGCCTGCCGTGGCTGCCGCCCCGGACAGCGGCCCCAAGTACCCGCCGCCCGGGAGCCGCAACATGCTCTTCATCATCCTCAATCTCGTCACCCTGGGTGGCCTGGGGCTGCTGATCTGGGCGTTCGAAAAGGGGCCCCTGGCCGGTAAGAAGCTGCCCAAGCCCGCCTCCATGGAAGGCGGTTCGGCGCAGCCAGTCAATCCGCTCGCCCGCGCTAGCTGGTCACCCTACTGGGCCGGCGCCGGACTGGGCCTGGTAGCCATTCTGGCGCTGTGGCTGGCCGAGCAGCCCCTGGGCTCCTCCGGGGCGTATATTACGCTGGACAGCCTGCTCCTGAAAGCGTCGGGCTCCTCGCTGTCGGAGAGCGTCTACTTCAAAATGGTCTCGCCCCCGAAGCTCTCCTGGCAGGTGATGCTGGTCGCCGGCGTGGTACTGGGCGCCCTGGTCTCCAGCCTCTGGTCCGGCGACTTCCGCCTGGAGAGCGCGCCCGACCGCTGGCTGCAAGTCTTCGGGAATCGCAAATGGGTCCGCTGGATCACCATCTTCTTCGGTGCCGTCATTCTTGAGTTCGGCGCCTCCATCGCGGGCGGCTGCACGAGCGGCCTAGCCATCGCCGGCTCACTGCAGCTGGCCGGTGCCGGTTTCCTCTTCATCGGCGGGCTGTTCGTCACGGGCATCATCACAACCCGGCTGCTTTACGGGAGGAAGTACTAATGCTGCAGACCTACGTTATGCCGCTGCTGCTCGGCGCCCTCTTCGGCATCACGCTCCAAAAGGCCGGGCTGAGCCGCTACCAGAAGATCGTGGACGTCTTCCGGTTCAAGGACATGGCCGTGATGAAGTTCATGATGACCGCCCTGATCGTCGCCATGGTCGGCGTCTTTGCACTCAAGGACCTGGGCATGCTGCAGTTGAAAATGAAGGAGACTTACGTGCTGGGCAACCTGCTCGGTGGCGCCATCTTCGGCGTCGGGATGGCGCTGGCGGGGTTCTGCCCCGGCACCTGCGCCGCGGGCATCGGTCAGGGAAGCCTTGACTATCTGATTCCTGGCCTGCTCGGCTTCCTGGCGGGGGGCGTCCTCTTCGGCGCCACCTACCAGCAGATTTTCATACCGATTCATGCCGTGGGCAACTACGGCGCCCAGCCCCTCTCGGTCCTGTGGGGCGCCAGCCCATGGCTGCTGATCCTCCTGTTTATTCAGGTCTCGCTGGCTGCCTTCTACGTCTTTGAAAAGCGCCGGGTATAAGCGGAGCGCATAGGTGAAAACGAAGGAGTCGCACCGCCCGTGGCGGGTGACGACTCCTTCGTTGTTAGTGGGCACTTAGCCCTTTTGTATCAAGGGATTGAGCCGCCGCACCCCGAAGAGATGCCCAGGAGGTGGCCGCCATGGCGACGCACGTACTGAACGTCTACGGCGAAATGTGCCCCGCACCCCTGATCAAGGCCGAGGCGAAAATCCGGGAGATGCCGCCGGGCGATATGCTCGTCATGGAGTCCGACCACTCCTGCACGGCCCGACTGCTGCGGGAGCACCTCCGCAAACTGCCCTGCCGCTTCCGGTGCGAAACGGTGGCAGACGGCATCTGGCAGTTCGTGATCGAACGGCGCTAACAGAACCCGCGCTCCGCCGGCGACCGCAGGGTCTTGAGCAAGGCCCTGTGTAGGGCGGCCCGCTGCTGATTGTGCGGGTAAATCAGGGTCCAGCGGCTGGTAAACCGGATATCCGTCAGCGGCACGATGCGAATCGTCCCGATGCGGGCTTCCACTCTTACGCACCACTTGCTGAGCAGGGCCACGCCGTGCCCCTGCGCGACCGAAGTCTTGATCGCATCGAGGCTGCTCATCTCCATCGCGATATTCATGTCGGACAGGGAGAGCCCGGTCGACTTCAGGGCCTGTTCGACGATCATGCGGGTACCGGAGCCCTGCTCCCGGACCAGCAGCGGGGTGGCGCGCAGGTCTGAGAGCGTGAAGGAGTCCCGTTCTGCCAGCGGCCCCGTCACGGGCGCCGCCAGCACCAGGTCCTCTTCGCTGACAATCTGCGACTGCCAGCCTTCCAGGTCGCTCACCTGTCCGGACACGTCCGGCCCTTCCACCAGCGCCATGTCCACGGCGCCGTCGTTCAGCCGCTGCAGGGTCTCGGACCGTTTGCCGATCACCAGTTGAATGCGGGCGGTAGGGTACTTCTGCTGAAATAGGTAGACCGTACACGGCAACGCGTAGCCCCCGATGGCCGAAGTGGCCGCAATGATGATCTGGCGCGGCTCGGCCTGGCGCAGGGCGTTTAGCTCTTCCTGCATCAGCTTATCCAGGTTGAGCAGGCGCCTGGCGTAGCGCGACAGGATATCGCCCGCGGGGGTCACCTCGACGCCGCGATTCGTGCGTCGCAGGAGCGGCAGGCCGTACTCCTCTTCGAGTGCCCGCAGCCGCTGGCTGATGGCCGGCTGCGAGAGGTGCAGTTCCTGAGCGGCTTTCGACATGCTTCCACAGCGCACAACAGCGATGAACGTGGCCAAGTCCTGCATCATGGCGGCGATTCCTCCGTCTTTTGGGAGGTGAATTTCGTGATCGATTGGATGGTAGTGACCCTGATCTTCGTGTCCGGCCTGATTGCGGGGTTCGCCTTCCAGCGGTCCCGGCTCTGTTTTGTCAGCGGTCTGCGCGACCTGTTTCTCTTCGGCGAGACGGGCATGACCCGGGCGATTCTGGTGCTGCTGACGGCAGCGGCGGCGGTCGGCCCGTGGGTCGTACGTTGGCGGCAAGGGTTCGGTCTCACCGTCCCATTCACCCTTGGGCCGCCGCTACTGGAAAGCTTACTGGGCGGCGGACTGTTCGGCGCCGGCATGGTGCTGGCGGGAAGCTGTGCCGCCGGCGCCTTCTGGCGGCTGGGCGAAGGCCAAGGGTCGCAGCTGTGGGTGCTGGGCGGCATGCTGGCAGGAATCTGGGGGCACGCCATACTGCCCGCGGGTTCCGGGGCGGCAACCCGACTGGCCCTGCCGCTTTGGGCCGCCCCCGTGGCGCTGGTCATTGTACTGGCGGGACTGGTCGTCTGGGAGAGGGAGCGACAGCGGCATCAGGACGGCGAGGAGCTGATGCCGGCTCTGAAGGGGCGGAGCCTGCACAGACCGTGGGCGCCCGAAACCGGCGCCCTGGTCATTGCGCTCAGCCTGGTGGCGTTTATCGCGACCACGGGTACAACCTGGCGGCTGATCCGACCGTTTCTGTTCGACGATGTGGCCGGGGCGCTCTTCGCCCTGGGCCTGATCGGTGGGGGACACGCCGCCGCCCGTTTCGGGCGGGAGTGGCGCCCCCGGCCGGCCGGCAGTTGGAGGCAGCGGTTCATTCGCCTCGCCGGCGGACTGCTGATGGGTTATGGCGGCAGGCTCGGGTGGGGATGCACGATCGGGGCACTGCTGAGCGGAGCCGCGGTCGGATCGGCGCAGGCATGGATCTGGCTGGCCGGTGCCGCGGCCGGCGCCTGGCTAGGAACGCGCCTCCTGCGGCGGCTGTTATCAACTTGATACACATAGTGTAAGCCGAATCGGGATCGGGGAGTAGCCCCGGTCCCGTTCTTTTCATTGCCGTGCGGGCCGCGGGGCCGTAGTTCCCGTGGGCGATTTTCCTTCGGTGGCCATAACATTTGCTTAGACAAATAAAACGCCCAAATGCTTGTGTCGCAACGGTTCTATGGCATTTCACCGTTGCGCTCTGGTATATTGTGAGTGGCTTCACAACGTGGCACAGGAACAGAGGACAACACAGTCCAGGCTCGCCAAATACCCTACCCCGTAGAGGAGGACACATCATGCTCAGCTGGCTGCGTTCCCGCCTTTTCGTCGTCGCCTCGCTCCTCGTCATCGTCTTCGCCCTGACCGGCTGCGGTGGCGCCAAGGAAGAACCCAAGGCTGCGGCAGCTGCCCCGGCCGCCGCCGCCCCCGCCCCCACCTGCCCCGAGTGCCCCAAGGTTGACAAGGCCGCCGTGCTGAAGGAGGCCGCTGTCGGTTACTTCAACACCCTCCCCCCCACCACCCACATGATCGACGCCAAGGACCTGAAGCCCAAGTATGACGCCAAGGACGCCTCCATCTTCCTGCTCGACATTCGCAAGCCGGAAGACTTCAAAGCCGGACACGTGGAAGGCTTCACCAACATGGCGATGGGCACCATCGGCGCCAACATCGACAAGCTCCCGAAGGACAAGCAGATCGTCGTCGCCTGCTACTCCGGCCAGACCGCCGGTCAGACCGTGGCGGCTCTCCGGCTCGCCGGCTACAACGCTATCGCCCTGAAGGGCGGTTTCCCGAGCCTACAGCCCGCCGGCTTTGCAGTCGTCAAGTAGCAATCAGCCCTGGCCGGGGCCCCGCCGCAGGGCGGGGTCCCGCAATTTTCGCAGGCAAACGGGAGGTGAACCGCATGTCCAACTTGGGTCGCCGCGACTTCCTCAAACTCACTGGTGCCACGGCCAGCCTCCTTGCCGCTGACTTCGCCATCGGCGCCAAAAAGGCCGGCGCCACCGCCGCCGGCGCCGAAGAGCACCGCATTCCTACTTTGTGCGAGATGTGCACCAGCCGGTGCGGCGTCTACGCCGTCATCAGCCAGGGACGTGTGGTCCGGATCGAGGGGAACCCCGAGCACCCGATCAACCTGGGGCGCCCCTGCGCACGGGGCAACGCCGGTGTTTCCGCCCTGTACAACCCGGACCGGCTCAAGCAGCCGCATAAACGCGGCCCTGACGGCCAACTTACCCCGATCTCCTGGGAGCAGGCTTTCAAGGAGATCGGCGACAAGCTGACGGAGATCCGCAACGTCCACGGCCCCCACAGCCTGGTCTTCACCGAGTACAACAACCTGAACTCGGCACTGACCAAACGGTTTACCGAGGCGTACGGCTCGCCCAATCACACCGGCCACGCGGCCAACTGCTTCGCCAACCGGAACGTGGGCTACTCTGCCGTCTTTGGAACGCTGCCGACAGTCGACTACAAAAACGTAAAGTACTACCTGAGCGCCGGCCGTAACCTGCTGGGCGGCATCAAGGTCTACGAAGTGGCGGGCCTGGCCGAAGCCAAGGCGCACGGTGCCAAAATTGTCGTGCTCGACCCGCGCCATTCGGAACTGGCCAGCTGGGGCGAGTGGCTGCCGATCAAGTCCGCTGGCGATCTGGCCTTCCTGCTGGCCATCGCCAACGTGCTGATATCGGAAGGCCTGTATGATAAGGAGTTTGTGGCGAAGCACACAAACGGCTTTGATGAGATCAAGGCCAAAATCGGCACATACACGCCCCAATGGCAGGTCCAGTATACGGATATTCCGGCTGACACGGTCCGCCGCATTGCCCGGGAGATGGCCGCTGCCGCCCCGGCCGCCGTGGTTGATCCCGGCTGGCACGGGGGCAACGGCATGTACTGGAATGGCTACGAAGCCGCCCGGGTCGGCGCCGTGGTCAACGTACTGTTGGGCAACTGGGGCGCCAAGGGCGGCCTGAAGGGCTCGCCCAAGGTCGACCTGGGCACCATCGACACGCCCCCGGAAGGAGCAGCTGTCGACAGTGGCGGCGGTGGCTGAGCGGCCACCGGAGCCCCGGCAGGTGCCGGGCCATGGACCCCGTATCCAAAGCCCACCGCCGTCCGCTACGACGGCCAGGGCACGAAGTATTTGCTCAGCCTCGGTTCGATTCAGGCGCTGCCCCCGGTGGTTGAGAGCGGCGACCCGTATCCGCTCAAGGCCGCGATCTTCTTCCGGGTCAACCCGGTCAAATCGGCGGGGGACACGGCCCGCTGGATCAAGGCGCTGCAGAGGCTTGACCTCGTGGTCGCCATCGACATGCAGATGAGCGAGACGGCAATGTACGCCCACTACATTCTCCCGGAGTCGCACTACCTGGAGCGCATGGACGCCATCTCCGTGGCGGGCGACACCGTCTCCATCCGCCAGCCCGTGGTCAAGCCCATGTACGACACCAAGTCCGGCTACGAGATCATTCAGGGGCTGGCCAACGCCTGCGGCGTCGGCGAGTACTTCAACTTCACCATGGAGCAGTACAACGCCGCCCAGCTCAGCCCGACCGGCTGGACGATGGATCACCTGACGGAAAAAGGCGTCATCAAGGTGACGGCTGCGCCGCCAGATTACAGCAGGCTGCCGACCGCATCGGGCAAGGCGGAACTGGTCCACGAAGGCTTCGCCAACTCCGGCGGCACCCGGGTCCCCGCGTGGGTTCCCCCCAAGACCCAGCCCGAAGGCGACAAGCTGCGCCTGCTCCACGGCCACGTGGCAGTTCACACCAACGGCTACACCCAGAACGTGCCAGCGCTTTACGCCCGCATGCAGGAGAACGAGCTCTGGATGCACCCGTCAGTGGCGGGCGCCCGGTCCATTAAGGACGGGGATGTGGTCGAGGTGGCCAACGAGTATGGCAAGGAGCGGCTGAAGGCGAAGCTGACCGAGGGCATCCGGCAAGATTGCGTCTGGATGTGCCACGGCTTCGGCACCATGGTGCCCGAGCAGCGCCTGGCCTACAAGAAAGGCGCCAACGACGGCGCCCTTTACCCCATCATGATCACGCCGGTCTCCGGGGCCCTCGGGCAGGGCGACGCCGTAGTCACGGTACGAAAGGCAGGTGGCTAGCATGACGCGGTACGCTTATTTCGTCGACCTCTCCATCTGTGCGGGCTGCGAGTCCTGCACGGTCGCCTGCCAGAACAAAAACGGGCTGGAGCCTGAGCAGGTTTACACCCGTGTGAAGCGCAACTTCACCGGCGCCTTCCCGAAAGTCGCATCCACCTTCGTGACGACCCAGTGCATGCACTGCGAGAACCCGCCCTGCACCGAGGTCTGCCCGACGGGCGCCTCCTATAAGTCAGCGGAAGGCCCGGTGATCGTCGAAGAGTCCAAGTGCATTGACTGCAAGTACTGCATGACGGCCTGCCCGTATGACGCCCGCATTGCAGACGAGGACGACCGGGTGGTCAAAAAGTGTACGATGTGCCTGGACCGCCTACAGCAAGGGAAATCGCCGGCCTGCGTACAGACCTGCCTGACCGGCGCCCGCCTTGTGGGGGACCTGGACGATCCGCAGAGCCCCATTCATGAGGCGCTCAAGCGGCCCAATACCGTCCAGATTGCCGGCACCAGCTTCTTCTACCGGCTGCCTGATGGGTACGCCCGGGAAGTGCTGCCCGCTGATTTCGCCGGATCGGGCATCACCTTTGCCTGGCAGTCGATCTTCCAGCCCGTGGGCCAGATGATGCTGGTCGGCGTGACGGGAGCGCTGCTCACGAGCGTCGTCTCAAACGCCATCGCCGCGATGCGCAAGAAGGGAGGCGAACCACATGGCGACCACTAGTGCCGCTCCCCGCAAGGCGGCGGCCCCCCGGGAGGGGCAGACGTACCGCTTCAACCTGGCCGAGCGCATTGCCCACTGGAACCACGCCCTGACGTTCCTGATCCTCCTCTTCACGGGGCTGGCGCTGGTGGTCCGGGGTGTCGCCACGACTTTCGACCGCGACCTGCTGCTAATGTTCGGGCAGGCCCACCGCGGGGTGGCCATCCTCTTTACGGCCGTAACCATCCCGGTGCTGTTGGTCGGCGCCCGCAAGGCGTCAGGCGAGTGGGTGCGCAGCTCCTTCTGGTTTGACAAGGACGACCGCACCTTCTTGCTCCGGTTCTACCGCGACTTCTTCGGACTCCCCGTTCAGCTGCCGCCCCAGGGCCGGTTCAACGCCGGCGAGAAGATCAACTCAATCATGCAGATTCTCGGGTGGCCGGTGATGGTGATCAGCGGGTGGATGCTCGTCTTCAAGGATCAGTTGCCGCCGACCGTGGCACAGGTGACCGTGGCGACGCATTCGATGACGGCGCTGGTGCTGGGATGCGCCGTGCTGGGGCACATCTACCTGGCGGCGATTCATCCGCACTCCCGGCCGGGGATTTCGGGAATGATCAGCGGATGGGTCCCGTCCTGGTGGGCCAGGGGGCACTACCGCAAGTGGTACGATTCAGGCCACAAGTGATGATGAGCGAAGCCCGGGGCGTTGGGCGCCTCGGGCTTCCTTCTTTACTTGATCTTTTTCACCGTGATTTCCTCATAGCCGTCGCACGGGTTGACCCCGACGTACTCCTGCCCGGCCTTCGTGCACCAGAGGGGAATATCCTTCTTGGAGCCGGGGTCGGTCGTCCACACTGTAATCGTCTGCCCGACTGCGGCGGTCTTGATGGCCCGGATCAGCTCCATCATGGGTCCCGGGCAGTGGCTGCCGCGGGCGTCAATGACCTTATCTGCCATGGCTCAACACACCTCCAGGCTATTTGGCCGCTTCCGGCAGCCGCCGGGAGAGGGCCAGCATGAACTTGAGCACAAACTGCATCTCCGGCTGGCGGAGGGCCTTCATGAGGCCGATTACGCCTATGGTGCGCTCGTCGGTGTCAGCATCGGCCTTCGCTCCCTCGGCAGCCTGCATGAGGGCCGGCAGCTTTTCGGGCAGGCCGCAGACCATCAGCACATCCACCAGCTCTCCCATCACCCGGACCATGTTCCCCATCCGGTGGATCATCGGATCGCCGACGGAGACCTTGGCAGCCTGCAGCACCTGGGCCATGTCCAGCAAGGTGTCCAGGGCGCCGGACTGATGCAGCTCCTCGACCCGCCGCAGGGCGTGCGTCAGGGCCGGAGCGCTGGTCCGCACCTGCTCCAGCAGCGCCAGCACTTCCGGGCTGGTGACGATCTCGGTCACCTGCGTTTGCTTCTCTTCCATGCTCCCACCCTCCTAACTCCCTATACGATTCCCTTGAGGTTCATCCAGTGGATCCGGTTGTAAGCCTGCTTGAACCAGTGGATCGCCTCGGAAGGGGGCCCGGGCACCGGTGGGTTGTCGTAGTTGAAGCTCAGGTACGTCGCCTTGTGCAGGCCCGCCTCAATGAAGCAGAAGGTCTTGCCATAGTACAGGTGCGGCGCGCCGCCCCCCGTCAGCAGGTTGACCAGGTTCTCCGACAGCACCTCCGCCTCAAAGTGGGCCACGGAGCCTGCCTTGGACGTGGGCAGATTTGTCGCGTCACCGATGACGAAGACGTTCTCGTACTTGCCCAGCTGCAGGGTGTGCCGGTGTGTCGGCAGCCAGTTGCCTTCGCCGGCCAGACCGGAGTCGGCGTGGACGGCGTCGCCCTTGTGCGCCGGAATGGCCACCAGCAGGTCGTATGGCAGTGTGGTGCCTTCGATCGCATTGACTTCCTTCTTCTCCGGATCGACCGTGTCCAGGTTGAAGAAAGTCTCCAGCGTAATGCCCCGCTTGTCGAACTCGGACTGCGCCCAGTCGGCGCAGGTCTGAATGTTGTGCGCCCGATTGAGCGGGTAGGCGTAGGTGATCGCCATCTTCTCGCGGATGCCCCGCTCGCGGGCCCACTCATCGAGCATGAAGACGAACTCCAGGGGCGCCACGGGGCACTTGTGGGGCAGCCCGAGCGTCACGACCACCTTGCCGCCCTGGAAGCGGCTGAGCGCTTCCCGCAGCCGGATGGCGCCGTCCATGTCGTAGAACCAGTGGCCCCCTTCCTTCAAACCGGGGGTCTCTTCCAGGTTCAGCTGCGATCCGGTGGCAATCACCAGATAGTCGTAGCCGAGGGTCTTGCCGCCCCGGGTCTGCACCGTCCGTGCTTCGGGATCGATCTTCACGGCCCGGTCATGCACGAACCGAACACACGGTACGAGGAGCTCCTTGACCTTGCGCGTCAGTTCGGCGGGGCGCATCAGGTCGAATACGACGTAGAGCAGGCCGGGCTGATAGAGGTACTCATCCCGGTCGCCGACCAGCGTGACGGTCACCTCGCCGCGCTTGATCTCCTTGGACAGGGAGCGGGCTACGGTATTGGCCAGAATCAGGCCGCCGCTGCCTGCGCCGATGACCAGCAGTTCCTTCGCCATGCCTTGGACCCCCCTCGTTAACTCCTTCAGGCATTCGTGCCGCTTTTCACTAATAAGATACGCTGGGGGGTATCCTCTCCGCTATAGCGAGAATGTACTATACCCCGTACCGTAAATCATACCCGATCAGCTAATTTTCACACTCCAGTTAGCAATGGTACACTCACAGTGGGAGATTTGTGAAGTGATTCACACGAAAGACAGGGGGATGCATGCATGGCTGACCTGACGCTAGACGCCCGTGGTCTGCAGTGCCCGATGCCCGTAGTCAAGGCCAAGAAAGCCATTGACTCGCTGCAGTCGGGCCAGGTGCTGGAAATTCTGGCGACCGATCCTGGATCCCGGGCCGACTTTGCCGCCTGGACCCGGTCCACCGGCAACGAACTGGTATCAGCGTCGGAGGAAGGCGGCATCTTCAAGTATCACGTCCGCAAGAAGTAAGGAGGCGGCAGGGCATGGGAGACCCGAACAAGGTCACGATCATCGCCTGCTCGGGCGATCTGGATAAGGCCTACCCGATTCTGATCCTGGCGTCCACCGCCGCCGCATCCGGCAAGGAAGTCACCGTCTTCTTCACGTTCTGGGGCTTGTTCATCATCAAGAAGAACGACAACAAGATCATCGGCAAGGACTGGATGACGAAGATGCTCTCCTGGATGCACCGCGGCGGTTCGGAGCGGCTGAAGCTCTCCCAGTACCGCATGGGTGGCATGGGCACCTGGATGATGAACCAGGTCTTCCGGAAGAACAAGGTCGCCAAGCTGAGCGAGCTGCTGGAGATGTGCCAGGAGCTGGGCGTCCGCATGATTCCCTGCCAGATGACCATGGACGCCTTCGGTATGAAGAAGGATGATTTGATCGACGGCATCGACCAGCCCGTGGGCGCCGCGACGGCCCTGGAGTATGCCAGTCAGGCCGGCATCAACTGGTTCATATAGAGGGTGAGCGCGTGAAGTATCTGTACATGCAGACCAACGGCCCGGAGACCCCGACCAAGGCGACCATGCCGTTCCAGCTCGCCACCGCCGCCGCGATGGTCGACAACGAGGCGACCGTCGTGCTGTCCGCCCTGGGGTGCAAGTTGGTGAAGCAGGGCGAACCCGAGGCGCTGGTGCCGGCGCCCGGCATGCCCCCCCTCCGCCATTTTATCGATCTGGCGAAGGAGTGCGGCGTAAAGATCCTCGTCTGCTCCGGCGGGCTGGATGTGACGGGGCTGAAGCCGGAAGAGCTGATTTCCGATATTGACGGCATTATCGGCGGGATGACGTTCAACGAGATGGCCGGCGAATCGGACGTGGTCATGATCTTTTGATGGTGGGCGCGAAGAAGCACCGGGGCATGGGCCCCGGTGCTTTCGGTCTACCGGTCCTTCCTTGCAAACGCTTCGTACGCAAGAGGCAGTGGGATGCCAAACCGCTGGCACAGGAGTTTGACGTCGTGATAGTCGTTGTCGTCAAGCGGATATCCTGTATGGAACTTCACCAGCCACTCGGGCGAAATGCACTTCACTGGCCGCCCTTGAATCGTACCGTTCCCGGTGAGTGAATCGAAGGGATAAGGCACTCCGTAGACGGGGTTGCCTTGCGCATCAAATGTGTAGGAATGGATGTCGACCTGGCGCCACCGGTCATCGCCCAGGACGAAGTTGCACTCCCAGGTGTCGTCTCGGGGCACATCGCGGAACCCCCTCGCCGCCAGGAGGGCTCGAATCTGAGCCACGTCCTTGTGCTGAACCGCTATGTCAAGGTCTGCGTGGGCTCGTGTCTGTTCGCCGAGCAGCGCATCGACGGCCCATCCGCCATCTATGTAAAGCTCGATCTGGTGCTGCTCGAACAGCTGCAAGACCTCGACCACATCTGCGGCGGCCATTGCAGGGATGGCCGTACCGGACTCGTCGACGATTTCGTATGCCGCCCCCAGGTGCTCGCGCAGGAGCCCGAGCAGTTCCCGGGCGGCCCTGATCCCCCCTCGCCCTGGAATTGCCTTCTCGCGTCTTCGCACAGATTTTTCGAACGTGTTTTGGCTCCAGACTGTGCAAAAATTCCGGGAGGACCCGCCTCTGAAGGCTCCAATCGTGTCCCGGGCGCCGAAACCCTGGGTTTAGGGCTCATTTCGCTCACTTTCCCGGGATATCGGCCTCTCTCACGTAAAATTTGGCCACCCGGGGGCCGGGAGCGCCGGTCATTTTCTGCGTGACGACACCGAGCAAAGCAAAACACCGGAGCAATTACGCTCCGGTGTTTTCACCTGGTGTCGGAGGCGGGACTTGAACCCGCACGGTTGCCCATACGCCCCTCAAACGTACGCGTCTGCCAATTCCGCCACTCCGACGTGACGAGGGGAAGAAAACCTGGCGGAGGCGACGGGATTCGAACCCGCGGTCTCGGCCGTGACAGGGCCGCATGTTAGGCCACTACACCACGCCTCCGCTAATGGTGGAGCTAAGGGGAATCGAACCCCTGACCTCTTGAATGCCATTCAAGCGCTCTCCCAGCTGAGCTATAGCCCCTTATGAAGTTACTTCCACGGCTTCCCCTGGAGGCCGTCGCCGGCGGTTGTCCGCTTGGCGGACAACCTGGTGGTGGGCGGTACTGGGATCGAACCAGTGACCCCTTGCGTGTGAAGCAAGTGCTCTCCCGCTGAGCTAACCGCCCGGGGGGTATCTGGTGGGGAGAGGTGGATTCGAACCACCGAAAGCAGTGCTACCTGATTTACAGTCAGGCCCCTTTAGCCACTTGGGTATCTCCCCGATTTGCGGAGGGCATGGACCCTCCTCCACCATGATGGTGGACCGCGAAGGACTCGAACCTTCAACCGTCCGATTAAGAGTCGGATGCTCTACCATTGAGCTAGCGGTCCGGTTGTGCCGGCCATGCAGACCGGCGAATGGAGCGGGTTACGAGATTTGAACTCGCGACCTACGCCTTGGCAAGGCGTCGCTCTACCGCTGAGCTAAACCCGCAGCGGTGGCGCCCGGTACAGGCGCCGTTTGGCTCCGGCAGTAGGATTCGAACCTACAACCCTCCGGTTAACAGCCGGATGCTCTACCGTTGAGCTATGCCGGAATCAGTTCGTGCACCGTGTGAAGAGCGGTGACAGTTACGTATGATACAGCATCGGGAAGGTCGCATCAAGACGTAATTTGATGTAGACCTGCACATTTTTGTTACTGCGAGAGGACTGCCGCTGCCAGATAGGTAGCCATACCGGCGTGAGGCAGCAGCAGCGGCCAGGCGAGCCACGCGTTTCGGCGCCGCACCGCCCATGCTCCCAGCAGATGCGTCAGCGGGAGCGAATACCCGATGGCGTTGAACACCGGGTTCGGCCACGCCTGCACGTACCAGGCAAAGCCCAAGCAGGTGATCGCGCCTGCCACCAGCAGACCGGCACGCTTCGAGAGAATCCCGGCGACCGACAGGGAGAGCGAGCCGAGAATCGCCGGCCATCCGATGAACACCTGAGCCAAGATCGGCAGCATCATGATCCCTCCGGAGTCCAATCTATATGATAGACGACGAAAAGCCGGCGGGCGGTTTCCGGGGCACGCCGGCACGGTGGGGAGGAGACCGATGAACATTGTAGATTGGCTGTTGGGCCGCTTCCGCCGGCGCCCGACCGTGGCAGCCGTAGGCAATCGCTACCGGGTGGGCGACATGTGGTGCAGTTCGCAAGTCGAAGTCCGGCAGCAGCTTGAGCGCCTGGGCGCCAGCGAGGCTGAGATCATCCAAATTCTCCGGCAGTTGAACGCCGAGAAATATGGCGATCCGCACCGCTGACCGAACCGGCCGGGCAGCATCAGCTGCCCGGCTTTGCGTTGATCCGCTCCCGGATATGCTCGTCGGTCAGGGGTTCTGTGTAGTCAATGGTGACCAGATGCACCCCCGCCTCCCGGCAGATCTGCAATTTCCGGGCGTCGCGGGCCTGCAGCTGCCGGAGGGCGCCCTCCCCGCCCCAGGCCTTGATCGGGTGAAAATGCTGCTGCCCCTGGTACTCGACGGCCAGCTTCCGCCCCGGCAGGTATACGTCGAGCTCCAGCCCCTCCAGCCAATCCGGGCGGTGGTGGCGGAGTACCTGCTCGCCGGCAAAGAGCCCGCAGATGATCCGGTACAGCTGGGTCTCGCTGATCCAGCCGTCGCCCACGGCCCGGACGCCGAACTCGGACCGCGTAATGTTCTGCACGGCGTTCCCCAGTTCCCGTCGCGGCCGGCCGAGCTGCCATTCGATCGCCTCCAGCGCTGCCGCCTCGGCCTTCGTAACATTCGGCCAGTGCGACTGCTCACTGCGGGGAATCGCGCGCCGGTCGCCGTTCATCAGGGCCGCCAGTCCGGCCCGTGCAGCCCGTAGTTGCGCCCCCAGTTCATGAATCCGGCCCAGCATATCATGAAACTCGGGCGGACAAACGTCCGGCAGATACTGGTGAGACAGCGGGTGAATCCCGAGCCGCAAATAGGTCTGGTTGATGTACCAGCCATACGTCTGCACGAAGCGCTGTCCTTCCGCCTCGTGGCAGTACCGGAGGGCGGGCGCCTTCAGGTTGCAGCGGTGGCACAGGCCCGGCCGGAAGCGCAGGGCGCCGATCGGATCCGCCTGCCCCAGGAGGTCCCTGGCGATCGGATCCGGGAAGAAGCCGTAATCGGACGGCGGGAGGCGCAGCGGGTGGCCATCGCCGGGGGGCGGAGGCTCTGCCGAGGCCCGGGCCAGGCGGATCAGGGTGCGTATCGCCCCCTCGGCACAGGCGCAGAGCACCGGCGGCTCCTCCCGGCTGGACGCAAATGCGAAGAAGACGCCGTACTTGGATGGGTAGTACACCAGGGGCGCCGGCAGCGCCTCCGCGGTCAGGGGGCTGCCTATGGCGATGGGCGGCAGTTCCTTGCCCTTCTTTAGGTGCCTTGGCGGCACGGAGATCCCCTCCTGTCTGTTGGCGGAGAGTACGGCGCCGGCCACGCCAATTCCTGTTCGTCAGCGTGGTCCGTACACAGAGGTTACACGCCGCTCGTTGCCGTACCCATTCGTAGGAGGGGATGTCGTCATGATCATTGCGTTGCTGGTCATCCTCGGACTGCTGATGGCCGGGGCCGCGTACGAAGCACTGGCAGGGGCTGCCGCCCGGCGCCGTTTCCCGGCGCCGTTTCCCGCCCCCGGGCCGGCTGGTGGCGGTGGACGGGCGCCGGCTCCATCTACATTGCACAGGCGCCGCCTCGGGGCCGACGGTGGTAATTGAGGCGGGCCGCTTCAACACGTCGGTCATGTGGAGCCTGGTGCAGGCGGAAGCGGCTGGGTTTGCCCGGGTCTGCACGTACGACCGGGCGGGCTACGCCTGGAGCGACCCCGACCCGGGCCGGCGCACGGGGGACCGGGTCGCCGCCGATTTGCACGAACTGCTGCACCGGGCCGAGATCCCCGGGCCGTACATATTGGTGGGCCACTCGCTCGGCGCGCTGTACGCCCGCCTCTTCGCCGAGGCGCACCCCGATGAAGTGGCCGGGCTGATCCTGGTCGACCCGCGCCTTTGGCAGCGATGCCTGCCTGTGGCAGGCGGTGGACCAGGAGTGGCAGGAGATGCCGGACCTGCTGGGCCGGCTCGGAGGCGCCGGGTCTTTGGGCGAAACGCCACTGCTGGTTCTGAGCAGCGGCCGGTGCGATTTGAAGGCCGGAAGCGGCGGGTTGGACGTCGACCGGCATTGGCGGCTGATGAAAGACGCCCAGGCGGAGTTGACGGGGCTTTCGTCGCGGAGCCGCCTGGTGCTGCTGCCCGATTCGGGGCACGCTGTGCCTCTGGAGAACCCGGAGGCGGTAGTGGAAGCGATTCGTGCAATGGTCGGGGGCCGGGCGATTGGTGGCTGAGAGACGGGCAGGGGCCCCGGGGCCCCGCCCTCTGAGGGTTTTTGCGCTCCCCTCCCCGTCCCAGCGCGCAGAAACCGACGGAGAAGCGGGAATTCTGGCCTCATAGCCCGCGAACCGGCTTTCCCGAGGCCTCTCGATCAAGATTTGCGTCTCAGACCAGGCGTTTTGGCGCAAAAACCAACCGAGGCGGAGTAACCGCTTGTCACCAAAAGGGGCGACCTGATGGTCGGGCCAGCTGCCCACTGCGCAGCAGCCACATCCACAGGTCGCCCCTTTGTCCGCATCCCGTGGCAACTTTTTCAGTCAAAAAGATGAATGATCCGACAGGACAGCACGCCCGTATGTCAAGTGAACGGGGGGGATGCGGCACCTATGGATGACTCAGCACTGCTGGCCCGCGTGGCCGCGGGCGATCAGGCGGCTGTCGGCGACCTGTACGACCGCTACGGGCGCCAAATCTATGCGCTGGCCCTGCGCATGCTGGGCGACGGCGCCGCCGCCGAAGACGTAACGCAGGACGTGTTCGTCAAGGTCTGGAAGAGCGCGTCCCGGTTCGACCCCGAACGGGGGCGGGCCGGCTCCTGGATTCTGCACATGGCCTACACCACGACGGTCGATGTCGTCAGGGCCCGGCGCCGGGCGATGCCCAGCCGGTTTGACCAGCAGCCCGATGAGCCGGACCCCGCGGAAGATCCCGCCGGTCAGGCCGAAACGGCCGTAATGGGCGCCCAGGTCAAGTCCGCCCTGATGCACCTGCCCGCCGAGCAGCGGCAGGCCCTGGAGATGGCCTACTTCGGGGCCATGACCCAGCAGGAGATTGCCGGCAAGCTGGGCATTCCCCTCGGCACAGTCAAGGGGCGGGTGCGGCTAGGTCTGGAAGCGCTGCGACAATGCTTGATGGCTCCCCGCCGAAAGGAGGCTGACGCGCATGCACGCATGTCCCCTCGCTCCTGAAGCCATTCCCTACAGCCTCCGTCAGCTGACTGCAGAAGAGGAGCGGGCGTACGAGGCGCATCTCGCTTCCTGCCTGGCCTGCCAGCTGAAAGTCCGGGAGGTGGCCGACACGCTCAATCTTCTGCCTCTGGCCGTGCCGGATGCGACGCCGCCGCCCGACCTGAAGGCGAAGGTGCTGCGGCGAGTGGCCGATGCGGCGAAGGTGGCGCCCGCCCGGGGCCGCAGCCGGTGGAGCCTGCCCGTCTGGGCGGCGGCAGCAGTCGTGGCGCTGGCGGTCGCATCCTACTCGCTCATGCGGATGTACGGGCTGCAGGAGCGGCTCGCCGGCTTCGAGCATTCCGTTCAGATCGAGCGCACGGTCAAGATGCAGGGCACCGAAGGCGCCCCGAACGCCACGGGGCGGGTGGTTGTCGCCCGGGAGGGCAGCGGGACCCGGATTGCGCTCCAGGCGCAAGGATTGCCGCCACTGCAGGCCGGCGAGGCCTATCAGCTCTGGCTGATCAAGGACGGCAAGCGTAAGAGCGGCGGGGTTTTCGTGGTGGATGCCACGGGCGCCGGCGGCGTGGCGACGTGGCTGCCTGACCAGGTGGAGTTTGATGCCCTGGGCATCACCCGGGAGCCGGACGCCCTGGGGCTGCAGCCCCGGGGGCCCAAGCTGATGGGCAGCGTGCAGGGGTAAAACGGCGGCAGGGCGGTGTGCGACGATACACCGCCCTGCTTTTGGTTGGTGCCGTCACGACGGAACGATCTGTGTGACCGGTTCGTCTAACGAATCGATTGCATCTGACTTTGCTGCAACCGTGAATTCCTCCGCCCCCTGAAGCCCTTCAAGAAAGGAGGGACAATGCCATGACTCGGCGGTGGCTCAAGACCGGGCTAGTTCTGACCGGACTGGTCTGAATAGGCTTGCTCGCGACCGGTAACCACCTGACTGCCCGTGGAACGATCCCCTTCCGCGGCATAGGGTTGGCAACCCAACCGTTCGATGCGGGCATGGCCCTTCTGCTCCAAACCGACCATGAGTGCGTAACCGCCCTGGCGCACCGGGTCGGACCCCTCTGGCGCAGCTGGGGCTGGGCAAAGTGCGCCTGGGAAAGACCCTACCATCCGTTTTCCTACAGCGGGCGGGGCCAGAGTTGGCATGATGAGGGCGTGCAGACCGTCCTGGCCATGGGCGTCGTCTACAGTGACCACCATCCGGCATGGTAATCACCTTCCGGGCGGAACAAGGTGCGAGCGAGACGTTCAACGTCCAGAGCCACGAATGGCAGATCACGCGGTCATCTGCACAGTGAGATGGGGGTGATGTTCTGATAGCAACGCTGCGCCGATTTGCGATACCCCCCTTCCTCGCGCTTTGCGCTGCTTACCTGCTGGCGACGGCGTGGTTTTTCAGGAACCCGCCCCTGTCCGCCTTGTCGTCGGAATCCGCTAAGGTGCCGGGCGGATACCACGCAATTGGGTTCAACCTTCGAAACAGCGGCAGGTTCCCGGTCCGCCTGATCAACATCACAGTGGCGGAGGGCGCCCGCCGTCCAGCATATATCCTGGCAATCAGATCTGAAACGAATCCACCCAGTAGCATTCACTTGGGAAGAGCATCGGGCAAGCATGTTTCCGGGGATGTCGCACGGCAAGTCCTTCCCCCGGCGCAACACGGCCCCCCGTGGACGGGTGTCATGGTCGGATGGAAGCTTCGGGATGCGATACCGGATACGGTCACCATCCATTATCGGTACTTGGGATGGCCATTCAGATTGCAGCTTCGATCCCCGGCCTCTGGAGACCATACCCCATGAAGCGAACGGGAGGAGAGCCACGATGCTGGAGAACATCGGGATCATGGAAATCATCATCATCATCCTGGCAATCGGGCTCCTGGCCATTCCCTTCGTGGGAATCGCCCTGCTCATCAAGCTCTGGAATCGCAAGCCATAGTCCGGACGGAAAAAGCAAACCGGAGTCCGTGAAGCGCAGCCGCCAAAGGCTGCACTCACGGACTCCGGCGCGTTCTGCTCAGTCATTCAGCTCTTCCAGCACGCCCGTCAGCATGTAGATCGTCCACTCGCCAATGTTGGTGGCATGATCGGCCACCCGCTCGAGGTAGGCAGCCACATGCAGCAGATAGGTCGCCTGCTTCACCACCGCCGGATCCCGCTCCATGAACCCGAGCAGCTCATCGAACATCCGGCTGTAAATGGCATCAACATCGTGGTCCATCGCGATCATTTCCCGGGCGAGCTTCTCGTTCTGCCCGACGTATGCGTCGAGGGCATGCCGGGTCATCTGCTGGGCAAGGCCCGCCATGCGGGGAATGTCGACCAGGGGTTTGATCAGGGGCTCACCTTCGAGCCGCAGCGTCACCTCAGCGATATCCGTGGCATGATCGGCCATCCGCTCCAGATCGGTGACGATCTTCATACCGGTCCCGATGCGGCGCAGATCCCGCGCCATGGGCTGCTGCAGCGCCAGCAGCTGCATCGACTTCATCTGGACTTCGATCAGCAGGCCGTCGATTTCGTCATCGTCGGCGATGACTTTGCGGGCCAGATCGGAATCCTTGCGGGCCAGAGAAAGGGTCGCCTGGTCAATCATCTCGCTGACCAGATTCCCCATGTAAATGATGCGCTGCTGCAGCTCCTGGATCTGATCGTGAAACGTCTGGCGCACGAAATGGCCTCCCTACCAAGGCGATATCCTTATTCTTTCGCCCTCTGAACGGACTCCCCCTGCCGACTTACGTAAATGAACAAAGTGCAGAGATTACTGCCGTGAAGAACGCCGGGGCGATGGCGACCAGCAGGATGAGCTGGGCGAGAAACCATTTGAGCAGCCACGGTTTCTGCCCCCAAATCACGGCGACCGGAAAACCGGCGAGGCCGGCAAAGAAAACAGGAAACGCCGACCGCGACAAGGCGCCCGGCCCCATGCCTGCGCCAGCGGCGCAGTCGCTCAGCATCATCCCCGCGGTCAAAAGCCCCCAGGCCGTGCCCGCCAGCCAGAAGGGCAGTCTCTTCTGCCGCCCGGCCGCGGCGGCGGCGCCCAGCACCAGCAGTCCCAGTATTCCCCCGATCACGAGCGCAAGCAGTGCCAGTCTTGCGGCAACAGGCACGGCCGACCCCTCCTCTGCCATTTCTGCCTGATAGTACGCCGGCGGCGCCGGCATGGTTCTCCCCGCCGCCTTATTTTCGCCCTCCGTAGAACCCAACAGCCATAAAGCCCGTCCAAATGAATGTGATTGATGCACAAAGGGGGAGAACCGATGGTGCAGCAACTGTCAAAAGCCCTTGCCGTTCTGCTCGTGCTGGGCGCCGCCGTGGCCGCGGGCTGCAGCCCGAAGCCGCCTGCCCCGCCAGCGCCGCAGGCGGGCGAAAAGCCGGCGCAGGGCCATCCTGAACTGGTCGCACCGATCGAAAACAGCCTCATCGCCCTCAAGGCAATGAATGACGCCGGAAAAGGCAAGGATATTCCCGGCGCCCACGCCCGGTTCCAGGAGTTCCGCACGCATTGGAAGACCGTGAAGGCGGCCCTGGAGCCGGTCGATCCCAAGCTCGCCGTGCACATTGAAGACGGCGCTGTCGAACTGGATCACGAATTCACCAAGCCGGCGGATCAGTTCCGCTTCTACGAGCTGGATGAGGAGACGGTGAAGCTGGGCCGCCTCCTGTCGGGCGCCGCCGAGCTGCTGGGGGCGAAGATCCGGCCGGAGTTGGTCCAGAAGGATCCGACCCAGGAGATCCCCTTCAACCAGGAACAGCGGATCGAAATCACCCTGGTGGACCACAAGATTCAGCCCGAGATCATCACCATGGAGCAGCATACGAAAGTGACCTTCGTGGTGACCAACAAGGGTAAGGAGTTGCACGAGTTCGCCCTCGGCCACTATGCGGTGGAAGTCGAGGACGTGAAGCCCGGCCAGACCGCGGAGGTCACCCTGGTGCTGCTGGACGCAGGCGATTTCGAGACGGCCTGCCACATACCGGGGCACTATGAAGTCGGCATGCACGGCATGCTAAAAGTGAGGCCTGCCGAACTGAAGCAGAAGTAGGGAAAACCAGCCGCTCGGGCCGTGGCTGCCCCCCCGCCGACCGATGCAGAAACGGAGATTGTGGCAGCGAGCCCGCACGAGCCAGTGCGGTCGTCGCCGTGAAGGCGCCCGGGGGGGCGCCGTCTCTACCGGATTCTGCGGGTCGAATCGTAGTAGCGGAACGCCAGGCTGCCCGTGGCGATGGGGAAAAGCAGGCCCCACGCGCCCAGCGAGATGATCACCAGCGGATGGTACGGGTTGACGGTGATGAAATACGCGAGGGTTGCCGGAACCTGGATGAGAGCGTTGACATACAGCGCCCGCCGCACCCGGACCGGGCCGAGCGCGGGCGCCAGGAAGCAGCCGGCGAGGCTCATGAACCCGTAGCCTACCACTTCCAGCGCCCAGAAGATCGACTGCGGGTTACCCATCGTCCAGAGCGCCAGACCGTCAGTCTCGCCGCTGACCAGCCCGCTGCGGACCACCGTCAGTTGAATCGTGTAATTGAGCGCCACCAGCGCCGTGTAGACGGCGGCAGCGGCGAGCCCCATGCGAGTCAGGAGGCGGTGCTGCGGCGCGGCCTCCTCGTGCAGGCAGGCCGCCAGGCCCAGGAACGAAGGCGCCAGCAGCAGGGACGGCACGATGGTCAGCCAAAGCGGCAGGGGGTTATACGCAGCAGCGTGAGCCTCGATACCCGTCCAGGGCGTCGGGGTTAGCGTCAGGGCCAGGATGGCGATGGCCACGTCAAAGGCGATGATCAAGACCGTCGTGCTGACGGCGGCGATGAGGCCCGCCTGCCGGTTCATTCCTCTCCCTCCTCCTCCGTGGGCGGAAGCCGCTGCACGGAAATCAGAATCAGGTTCAGGTCCCGAATGCGGGTCAGCACGCCGTGCAGGGCCGCCTGGTCGGTCAACTTCCCCGCAATCAGGGTCGTCCGTCCGTCCGCCAGGCAGGTGCAGGTGAGCCCCTCGAACCAGCCCGACCAGGCCGCCGGCAGGTGCCCTTCCACCTGAATTGCGTAGCGAATCATGGCTCAAGCCGCGGCGCCCCGGAGCAGGGCGATGGCCACTTTCAGCGCCATGAGGGCGGTTACGCCGATGAGTGCGGCTCGGGCGTCTGTCACATAGGGCAGCTTGAAGCCGAAGATGCCTGCCAGGCCGATGAGCAAAGCGACGGCGCCGACGAGGGACCCGGCGATCATAAAGGGGTTGGTGAAGGGGTACTTGTCCGGCTTCATGCCCAAGGCGCAAAGGGTCATGCCGACCACCATCAGGGCGATGAGGGCGGTCCGCTGGCTGAGGTAGACTCCGGCGATACCGGCGTAAGCGATGCCGGCGGAGACGAGGCCAAGTGCGATCTGCATGATCGATATCCTCCCTGTTAAGTACTGTCTTGATCATGCGGCTAAACCACCCCCCTCCGCTCCTATCGAAAGTTTGAACGACTGGTTGAGATGATGACGAAAAAGAGGAAGCACCGTCAGGTCAGTCCTGACGGTGCTGTCGCGCTGCCTCCCGGAGCGCTGTCATCGCAACGGCGACCACGGATGGATCAAACTGACTTCCCGCATGGCGGGCAAGCTCCTCCAGGGCCTCGTCCGGTGTTACGGCGTTCCGGTACGGGCGGCGGGAAGTCATGGCATCGAAGGCATCCGCCACGCCGGCGATACGGGCCAGCATGGGAATCGCCTCGCCGGGTAGGCCTGTCGGGTAGCCCTTCCCATCGAAGCGTTCGTGATGGTGCCTGACGATCATCGCACAGTTGCGATAGGGATCCAGGTCCTTCACCAGCTCGTAGCCGACTTCAGCGTGGTCTCGGACCTCTTCCCACTGGTCCGGAGTGAGGCGCCCTTCCCCTTTGAGGATGTGGTCGGACCAGACCACCTTCCCGATGTCATGAATCAGGCAGCCGCGCCGCAAGCAGTCCAATTGCTCGGCCGGCAGTCCCATGGCCTGACCGATGGCGCACGCATAGACTGCCACTCGCTTGCTGTGTTCGTGCGTGTAGCGGTCGCGTTCATCCACCAGCCGCGCCATGGTCTCGATGGTTGCCTGCGCGTCTCGGGCCAGCTGCGTTTTCAGATCGCCCAACTTGTGGATCGCGAGGATCAGCAGGAGTGGGATCGGGGCCAATGCGGGGTTCACGGTGTACAGGGCGGCAAGGACGACGCCGACTGGAATGAGGGCCAGATGGTAGAGTGTGGCCGTCGAGAACAACTGGGTCAGAAGGGGGCCCAGGGGTTTTCGCCGCGACAGCCAGATGGCCAAAGCGATCAAAAACGCTGAACCGACCAGGTACACCGAGAGACCGATTGCCACGGCTCCCAGGTCGATCACGCTGCGAAAATCAAACTGCCCGGGGCTTCCCCCCAGCCATGCGACTACGCCCATCCCCAGCCCGAACGAGATGATACATTGCGTGGTGTTGAAAACCTGCTGGTACCACTGGTAGTGATGGCGGTAGAGCCACATATCCAACAGCATGGCTGCCAGCGACACCCACAAGGCCCACCAGGGTCCCACAAGAATCGCCGCCGCCGTCTCGAAGGCCAGGGTGGGAGTGACCCCGAGGCCTTGGTAGGAGAACTTGAATCGGGTGCTCAGGGCCGTGGTCAGAGCGATCACTGCCAGTGTCAGCCATGACACGTTCGGGTGTGGAAAGGGATTTCTGACGAGCCAGAGCAGCATGAGTGCGGCGATGGCACAGAGCGTCAGGAGAAATCCGAAGAATGGACGCGGCGGTCGTCTCACTCAAACACCCCTCGTCACGACCTGGGATCACCCTTCGCACCCAGATCTTGCAGGTGTGCAATCTTTTCGATTGACAACCGCTCTATCCCTTCTACGTAAGCATGTTCCAATTAGTCCTGTGCACGCTTATGCAATTGTAGGCTGCTTATGTGAGGTAATGGAGACATTTTGCCACGGAGTGCGCGGAAGTACGGAGGACACTGAATAGGACAATAAAATGGCCGCGGATGGCGCGGATCTGACAAGTCCATGCCCACTTCCACCGCCGCGATTTCCGTGTCCCCTTCCGCGTTTTCCGTGGTAAAAATCCTTCCCAGTGGTAAAAATCCCGTTCCCATTCCCACATTCAAGACCCGTACTCTGAAAGGCGATCAGTCGACGGAACGCCGGGGGCAGATCGTCTCAGCCGAATATCGCTCCTTCCGCATGTTTTTTCAAGAATGATGCGGACCTTCGAACATCTATCCCCTTTCTTTCGTAGTGGATACCGGACGAGTACAGGAGGTGCATGGATATGCGAAAGCTGACGGGTGGCAAGATTCATACGGTGAATCCGGAGAGGGTGCAGTTCCCGCTTTATGGCGATCTGCCGAAGATTCGGGTCGGGGCGCCCGGTACGCTCTTTGGGAACGCAGCGGTGGGCGTGCAGATCATGGAGTGCGGCAAGCAGCAATTGTCGATGCCCGAAACCAACTGGGTAAAGATCGTCTTCCGCGAGGTGACCGCCGAGTTTCTCCTGGTCATCAGCGCCGTGAAGCCGCCTTCCGATACCAAGGTGCGCGAGCCTGATACTTACCCGGTGAAGTATCATCACGAAGTGAAGGCGCCAACCATCCGGGGGCTGAAGCTCCTGTTCGAGTCGGCCCGGATCGAGCTGCGGGATGACGTCTGGTACGAGATGCCGACGGAGATCGGCGAAGATGATACTTTCGGCAAGGTCGTGTTCGCCAATTGGACGAAAGCCGTGATCAAGCCGAAATCAGAGGGTGAGGGCGAGGCAGCAGCGTCCAAGCAATAGGTGGGCAGCCTTTCGGAGCGAGTGGGTAGCCCGCTGGAGCGAGTGGGCACTCTTCAGGAGCAAGTGGGCAAGCCCGCAGGAGCGAGTGAGCAACCCGCAGGAGCGAGTGAGCAACCCGCAGGAGCGAGTGAGCAACTCACAGGAGCGGAATAAAGCCTCCGCATTCCTCGCAGGAGGAGTGCGGAGGCTTCCTTTCACAGCAGATGCAGTTCCCGGGCCCGGGCCACGGCGTGGGTCCGGCTCCGGGCGCCCAACTTCCCGCACAGGTTATGGATATGCGACTTGACCGTGCCTACGCTCAAATAGAGGCGATCGGCGATCTGCTGGTTGGACAGCCCCTCGGCCATCCACTTCAGGATCTCCTGCTCCCGCTCGCTCAGGTGCTCGATCAGCGGTGACCCGGCGGCGGCGGGACGGCTGACAAGCGCCGCGATCTCCGCCACACGCCCCGGGCGCCCGCCGTCCCGGGCCGCCGCCTCCAGGCGCCGGAGCAAGGCGCCCGCCTCCGCCTGCCGCCCCTGCGCCAGCAGCAAGCGGGCGTAGGCAATCAACTCCGGCTCCTGTCGGATGCTGACGGGCGCATCAGGCCGCAGGCCCCGCTCCTCGGCCCAGCGGGCGGCAGCCGCCACATCGCCCCCGTCCAGCCAGAGCCGGATCTTCGTCGCGCTCAGTTCGGCGGCCAGATCATTGACGGGCGTCCGCCCCATTCGGATGATCGCCTCCAGGCGGTCCAATGCCGCCTGCGCCCCGGCCAGATCCCCCATGGCCTGGCGGACCCGGGCCAGTACATGCAGCGGCAGCACCAGCCCATTGGCAATCCCCCAGCGCTCGTTTTGCAGCAGCGCCTCTTCGGCCAGCGCCTGAGCCTCCGCCCGGCGCCCCTGCTGCAGCAGCACGCTGCCCAGGGCCGCATGCAGGTTGCCGTTCATGAAATACCGCCGGGCGCCCTTCTCTTCGATGATCCCCAGGTACTGCCGCAGCAGCGCTTCCGCCTCTGCCAGGCGCCCCTGCACGCTGCGAATCCGGGCAATGCGGCTGATGGCGATGGGGATGGTGACGTACGTATTGTAAGTCAGTTCACGGCGGACTGCGGCGGTGAGCAGGTCCACGGCGGACTCCGCCTCGCCGCTCATCTCCAGAATAAAGGAGAGCACCACGTCGGCGCTGTTGCGCATCGCCACGTATGTCCCCGGAATGTAGCCCGACGCCCGGCGGACTTCATCCGTCACCACGTACGGCTGCCCCTGCAGCTCTGCGATGTAGGTCCGCATCAGCGACAGGAAAGCAACAGTGGCGGGGTCGGGCTGCGCGCCCAGATGCTGCTCCGCCGCCGTCAGGAAAGCGGCGGACGCATCCAGTTCACCTGTCACGATCTTCAGCCAGGCCAGATAGGTGGTGAAGGAAGGACGGCGCTCCACTACCTCCCTTGGCAGCTTCATCATCAATTGCAGAAACTGGCTGGCGGCGAGCGCCCACCAGCCGTGCGCGTTCGCCTCGATCAGGTCGGCGGCCCGATCATACTCCCGGGCGGCCAGCGCCTGCTCCACCGCCTCGATGCCAAAGCCGTTCTCCTCGTACCAACGGGAGGCCCGGCGATGCAGATCCGGTATCAGATGGGCCTGCGATTGCGTGAGCTTGGCCCGCAGCAGGTCGGCAAACAGGTGATGATACCGGTACCAGCGCCGCTCGGCGTCCAGGGGAATTAAGAAGAGGTTGGCCCGCTCGATGCCCTCCAGGGTGGCCTGCGCATCCGCCTGTCCCGTGACCGCTTCGCAGAGGGAGGCCGTGAACCGGCCCATGAGGGCGGTGCTGAGCAGGAACTCCTGCACTGGCCCGGGCTGGCGGGCGATCACTTCTTCGGCCAGATAGTCGGCGATGTAGCGATTGTCGCCGGAGAACGCGGCGATGAAGCCCTCCGGCTGGGGATGCCCCTCCAGCGAGAGGGCGACCATCTGCAGGGCGGCGACCCAGCCTTCCGTGCGGCGCTCCAGGGCGGCTACATCGGCGGGGGATATGTCGAAGCCCATCACCCGGTTCAGGAACTCGGCCGCTTCATCGGCGGTGAAGCGGAGGTCCGCCGCCCGCAGCTCGGCCAGCTGGCGATTGGCCCGCAGGCGGGCCAGGGGCCACGGGGGATCGGACCGGGTAAGCACCACCAGCCGCAGCCCCGGCGGCAGGTGTTCCACCAGGAAACTGACGGCTTCATGGATCGGCGGCGCTTCGATGGCGTGGTAGTCATCGAGTACCAGCACGACCGGGGCCGCGACGGCGCCCAGCTCGTTGATAAGTGGCGTGAGGTACTCCTCGGCGGGCGCCCGCTGGACCGTCCGGAGGAGCTCCAGCGTCTCGGCGCCCACGGCGCTGAGATCGGGCAGGCAAGCGAGCGCAGCGACGACGTAGGTCCAGAAGCGGACCGGGTCGTTATCGTGCTGATCCAGGGCGAGCCAGGCGACGGGCACTTCAGCGGCGGCGCGCCATTCGCTTAGCAGGGTGGTCTTGCCGAAGCCCGCCGGTGCGGAGATCAGGGTGATGGGGCGCTGCAGGCCGTCCGCCAGGCGCCGGGTCAGCCGGGGCCGGGGAACGAGGCCGGGCCGGAGCGGGGGCAGATAGAGCTTCGTGTGCAGCAGCGGAGAGGACATGCCCGGAGTCACCCCTTTAGAGGGTCGAAATACGACGAGGGAGGCGGAATGCCTCCCTCGGTGCGCGCTATTTCTTCTTGCGGCGGGCGTCCAGGAGGCGCTGGGTGAACAGCCCCTCCTCTTTCGGCTGAACCGGCCTTTGTTCCGCCACGGGCTCCGCGGCAGCGGGGGGAGTTGCCACAGGTGTCTGAGGCGGAGGCGGCGCCGCCGCCCGCTCGGCCCGGCGCTCGCGCAGCTTCTGCACGGCAGCGCCGGCGGCTGTGGCCGGCGCCCGGGCCTGCCGTTCCCGCCGCCGCCGCAGGGCCGCCGCCACTTCCACCGGCGTCACGGCCAGGCGCCGCATCGCGATGTCCACCGGCCAAAGCAGCAGGGCCAGCACCAGCAGGGCGTGATCCAGCGGCAGGCGGCCCGGCGCCTTCGGCAGGTTCTTTGCAAAGGCCGCGGCCGCATCCGTCAGCACGGCGCCGCCGCCGGCTTTCGCCAGCCGCTGCATGAACGCCGGGTCGGCGGCGCCTGTGGCAAACTCGGGGCTGTAGGGCGCCACCACGAACGTTTCGCCCAGCTGCACGCTCTGCCGCTTCGTGCCGGCACTCAGCTTCACCAGATACGGACCGGGCATAGAAGCGGGAATCTCCCCTTCGTACTGGCCCGGCGCCGTCGCCTGCAGGGGCAGGACCTGGGTCGAGCCGTCGGGCCGGATCACGCCCGCCGTCAGGTTGGGCGGCCAGGAGTTGGGCCCGCCCACGCCGCCGACTTCCAGGCCTTCGCCCGGCAGCTGAACCGTCATTTTCGCCTTGCCGCCCACCACCGATGCAACGGTGCGCATGCCCGTCTCCTCGGCGGCAGGCATGGTCCAGGTGACCACGTTGGCCCAGAAGCGCTGAAACTCGTTCCAGCGGACCATATCCGCCGACCAGAGGCCGCCGGTATCGGACGTGAAGGCCGCCGCCCGGCCCAAACCGATCTGCCAGGTCGCCAGCACCGGGTCGGCCTGGGCGGACTGGAGCACCACTTCGCCCATGGGCTTCGGCGTGGTCGCCACATACCCGCGCAGGGCCGGCAGGCCGCCCAGGCCTTGCAGCACCGGGCTCCGGCTCAAAATGGCGGGAATGAAGTCCTCCTCCACCACGCCGGGCCGGGCCATGGTCTGGGCTTCTTTCAGGAAGATCTGCGGCGTCGCATTCGCGTTGCCGGCCAGGTAGTACCGGCCGTTGCCCGTCCGGGCGATCAGCTCCATCAGCACCCGCTCTTCCGGGCGCTGATAGTTGACGTGCACCGTCGTAACGGTGATGCCCGCGGCCGCGATGCGCCCGACCCGGGAGGCGTATTCGCCCATGGAGATCATCTGGGCGTCGCCGTCGCCACCGAAGACGATGTGCTTGATTTTGGCGTCGATCTCCTTTAGCGCGTTCGCCGCAGCCTCGAAGTGTTCCATATAGTGCGGCGGGTCGCAGGGCGCCGCTGCGTCGATCATCTGCTTGACTTTCGCCTTGTCGGTCACTTTCGTGGGCGGCACGACCCACCCGCCCACGATGCACGCGTCGCTGACCAGCACCGTGTCGCGGGGCGTCAGCATGTCGACCAGTGCCTTGGCCGCTTCCTTGGAGACGTTGATCTTCTCCTGGGACTCAAAGTTCTCGATGATCAGGGCGACCGCCACCGGCGGCTTCTCCTTGCGCTGGGGAATATCCATGGAGACGGGCAGCAGCTCTTCGAGCTTGGTGCCCCCGTAGCCACCCATGGCGTAGCTGTTCTCGCCGCCCACGACCAGCAGGCCCTTGCCGCCCTGCCTGACGTTGCCGGAAATTGCCTCCATAGCCGCGGCGGAGATCAGGGGCGCCGGCACATCGACCAGGATGACCGATGCGTACCGGGCCAGCTGTGTGGCGTGCGTCGGCAGGGCATCGGACGTGCGGGCTTCCACGGTCATGCCGGTCGCCTGCAGGGCGCGGGCCAGGTTAGTGCCGGAGCCCGGGAAGCCTTCCACGAGCAGCACGGCGGGGGCGCCCTGGACGTTGACCATCACGGCGGCTTCGTTGTTCTGCGTGAGCGAGTCCTTTTCGGCCTCCAACGTCGCCCAGAGGCGGTGGTAGCCGGACTTGAGATTCTCCATGCTGACCCGGACCTGCGTGTCGCCGGGCGACAGGCTGACCTGCCGGGTCTCGAGCAGGGTCCGGTCCTCGTAGATGCGCAGGGCGCCCCGCGTGGCGGCGGACGCCGTCAGCGTCATTGTCAGGTCGACCCGCTCCCCCAGGCGGATGGAGCCCGGCGCCTCAATCGCCTTGATCAGGCTCTCGGGGCTGGCGGCGGCGGGGGCGAAGTTGACCACATCCACCGTATAGCCGCGCTGGCGCAGGCGCTGCACTTCGGCCATGGCGTTGCCCACGTTCTCCCGCCCGTCGGAGAGCAGCACCAGCCGGGGCCGGTAGCCCGCCGGCAGCAGGGCGGCGCCGAGGCGCAGGCCTTTTTCAAGATCCGTATGGTCCGGGTTGACGACGGCGGTAAAGCCGCTGAAGGTGGGGCGGGTCGCCACCGGCGCCTCCAGCACGGCGTTTTCGGCCATGGTGAGAACACCCGCCACATCGCCGGGGTTCATCTTGCCGAGGGCGGTCTTGACGAACTCTTCCATCTGGGGCCGGATTGCCGCGGTAGATGTAGACACGTCCGCCACGAACATGACGGCCTGATTGCGGGCGCTGAACGTGATGCCCGCACCGGCCAGGGCGAGAATCAGCAGCAGGACTATCGCGAGGCGCAGCCACGTAAAGAGGTTGGGGCGCCGCCGTTCCCAAACAAACCAGGCCGCAGGCAGCAGCAGAGCCAGCAAAGCCCAGGGGTGCGTAAAGCTAATACCCACGGCGATACACCCACCATTCCAGGCCCACCAGGGCCAGCGCCGCCCAGCCGAGCCAGCGCCAGATATCCATGGGCGCCTCTGTCCTGACCGTCCCAGCTTCCGGCAGCACCGGGACCTGCAGTTCGGGCAGGGGGGCCAGGTCGGAGACGAGGGAAGAGAAGAGGTTGACGGCAAAGGCCGAAGAGCGGGGCGAACCGCCCACCTTCTGCGTCACCTGGTAGAGCCCGGGCACTTTCGCTTCCAAATATGGGGGGTTCATGCCCGGCGTGACGTCCCACCCCTGGTCCGAGCCATCGGGCAGTCTCACATCGAGCCGGGTGGCCGTGGGCCACGGGCGCAGGGCGACCGACTCGCCCGGTGACACCTGGGGAGCGTCGACCGGAGCGGGCGGCAGCAGCCAGGCGGAGAGGTTCTGGATCAACACGGGAAAGGCGATGCGCAGCGGCAGGTCCGACTGCTGCAGGGCAAACGCAAAGACGGCCCGGTCGTTCCCCTCGGTCCAGAGCAGGGGGACGGTGCCCCCATCGGTCTGCCCTTCCCAGAGCAGCCGGGCACCCTCCGCCGGTGTGTGCACGTGTGTGAGGTTGATGTGCACATCCTGGGTCTCCACGTACTTCAAAAGCGGATCGCCCTTGGCGGGCAGAATCGCCCCAACAAATCGTTGCTCGGTAGGACCGGGCGGATCGACCAGCAGCATGCGCCCCGCGAAGGCGCCTGCCGGTGGCATGACCCGGTCGAAGACGTACAGGTCATAGTCGCCTTCTTTTAGCGTGGCCGCCGCGGTCACTTCGGCGCCCGGAATGAGCTGCAGCGCCCTGAGCAGAAAGGTGTTCCCTTCGGAGACCAGTTGGATGCGGCTGCGCTGCCGCCCGGCGGCCAGGGCCCACGCCCGGTTGTCCAGTGCGAGGGCATCCGGCGCGGGCAGGCGGACTTCCAGTTCGCCTGCATCGTCGGGCACCGCCCAGGTGAAGGAGCGGCTCTCGCCGGGCTCCAGGTTCTGCCGCTCAACGCCCGCCAACTTGCCGCCGGCCCAGAATTCGGCCGTGGCGCTCGCGGTGCTCGGCCCGAAGTTGGAGATCTGGGCGAAGGCCGTCAACTGCCCCTCGATCAGGCGCGTCGTGAACGTGCTGACGGCGAGGTTGGGCGCCGCCGTGCCAATGGGGATATAGGTGACGGGGACGCTGGACGGCGCAATCTCGCCGGCGCCCCGGTAATGTCCGCTGCCGATGATGATGATCTGGCCGTCCCCCTCCCGCCCCCGCAGGAGCGAATTGGCCAGGGCCAGAGCCTGGGCCAGGTCGCCGTCCCCCGCCGTGGGCCGGGCGCCGTCCACGGCCCTGCGCAGCGCTTCCCGGCTGGTCGAATGGGCGACGAGGATTTCCGGGCTGCGCGTCAGCAGCACCAGCGACATGCTGCCGCCGGCGGGCATCTGGCTAATGAGGCGCCGCGCCTCGGTGCGGGCCGCAGCGAACCGGTCCGGCGCCATGTCGGTCGCCTGCATGGTGCCCGTGGCGTCCAGGAGTACGACGGTATTCCCAGCCGTGACGGCCTTGACCGTCGCAAAGGGATGCGAGGCCGCGAGAATCAGCCCCAGGGCCGCCAGGAGCTGGATCAGCAGCAGCAGGCTGACCCGCAGCTTCTGCCACAGGCTGTTCGCCTGCCGGTCCAGCAGCACGGGGCGCCAGAGCCAGGTGCTGGAGATCTCCCGCTCCCGGCGTTTCAGTTTGAGGAAGTACAGGGCAACGATCCCCGGAATGATCACCGAGAAAGCCAGGGCCGCCGGTATCAGGAAACCCACCGGTTGAGCCCCCCTTTCTGCACGGAAGCAGGATACCCGTGCAGGAATTTCGTATTATTACTTCGACCCCAAGAAGAGTGAGGGATGCCTGTGTATTTGGTGACAGGGCTACTTGCCAGACGGATCGAGGCATCGGACGCAGCCCACTGGGCCAGCCGCATGACCTTTCTGGCCGCCAGGCCCGGCAACCCTTACGGCGCTGAGGTGCGGCGGTTCGGACATTTAGTTGCGCTTGCCTGCCCGGGCATGAAGGGTCGGTCGGTCGTTAACCGGATTATCGGCGCCGGCGACGGCGATGAAGCAAATTTGGCGAATGCCGTGGCGTGGCTCCGGTCGCTGGGCGTCCCCGTGCGCATCGATGTGACGCCCCTGCACGGCCATGAGAATTTCTTGCGGACGCTGGCCCATGAAGGCTTCTGCGTACAGGGCTTTCAGGCGGCGCTTTACGGCAAGCCCGACCTGCTTTCCAGCCACACGCCGCCGCCCGTGGAAGTCCGCCACGCCGAGACGGAGGCAGAGCTGGCTTTTTGCACGAAGGCCCTGGCCAAGGTCTTCGCCGAGTCCGACCCGGCGTGGGCCCTGTGGCTCCAAGGCTCCATGGTCGAGACGTTCGGGCGCCCGGACTGGCAGACCTACGTGGCCAGCGTCGACGGCGAACTGGCCGGCTTCGGCCAGCTGTACATCGAAAACGGCGTCGGCTGCCTGGCCCTTTGCGGCACCATGCCGAAGTTCCGGGGGCTGGGCGTGCAGACGGCGCTGATCCGGCGCCGGGTCGGCGATGCGGCGGCCGCGGGCTGCGAGTTGATCACGGCCCAGGCCGGCGACGGTTCCGTATCCGGGCAGAACATTGAGCGGGCCGGGCTCCGGGTCGCCTACACGAAAGCCGAGTTCTATGAATGGTCACCGGGCAAGAGTCCCGCGTAACAACCCGAAGACGGCGTCAGGCAAGGGCGTGTGCGCCGGCACCAGGAAGTACGCGGCGCCCTGCCGGCGGCAGAAATCCTGCAGTTCCCGGGTATAGGCGGAGATGCGCTGCCGGTAGTCCCCGGCCGTGACGGGCGTGAGGGTAACCTCCACCTGGCGGTCGGGGTTTTCCGCGTCTGTCAGGCGCCAGTCGCCTTCCAGCGTGGGCTCCATCTCCTCCCGGTCCAGCACCTCAATGACGGCGAGTTCGTGGCGCATCGCCTGCAGGGCCCGCAGCACGGGCGTCAGCCCGCCTTCGAGCAGCCCGTCGGTGATGAGGATCGTCAGGCCGGGCTCCTTGATGCGGTTTGCCGCTTCGGCGGCGTGGCGCAGGAGGTCCCCGCGGCCGTCCGCTCTCAGTCCGGCCAGAAAACTCCAGACCCGCGCTGTGCCGTGCTCGCCCATGGCGGTCGGTATGAGCTGCACGGCCCGGCCCCCGAGGGCAGCCGTCTCGACGCGGTCGTCACCCAACAGGCCCATGTAGGCCAGGGCGCCGGCCAGGGACTTTGCCAGGGCGATTTTCGGGGGTTCGCCGAAGGACATCGACCGGGAGATATCAAGGTAGATGCGGACCAGCAGGTTCTCCTCCGCCCGGAAGACCCGCACGAAGCTCTGATCCAGCCGGGCCAGCACGTTCCAGTCCAGGCGGCGCAGGTCGTCGCCAGGCACGTAGTTGCGGTAGTCCATGAGCTCGACGGACGAGCCTGCCCGCGGCGAGCGGCGGCGCCCGGCGCCGGGGCCGGGCAGCATCCGCTTGTTCTGCAGCACCATGGCACGAATCTGGTTCAGGAAGGCCGGCGAGTAGCCCAGCTGCTGGGCCAGCGTCCCCGCGCTCATTTGGGCGCCGCCGCCTTCACGATCGCGTCCACGATTTGATCGGGCGCCACGTTATCGGCCTGCGCCTCGAAGTTCAGGCCGATGCGGTGGCGCATGGCCGGCCGCGCCACCGCTTCCAGGTCTTCCTGGGCGACGTTGAAGCGGCCCTCCAGCAAGGCGCGCACCTGAGAAGCGAGCACCAGCGCCTGCAGGGCCCGGGGCGAGCAGCCGAAGCGCACGTACTGGCGGACTTCGTCCGGGGCGCCGTCCTGGGCGGCGTGGGAGACCATCACCATTTTTACGGCCATCTCCTTGAGGTGGCTCGCTACAGGCACGCTGCGGATGAACGCCGGGTTGCCCAGGACTTCGGTCACCTCGGGGACCTTCTCAATGGTCGGCCAGGCGGGCTGCAGCGTCAATTCGAGGATCTTCGACAGCTCATCGGCCGTCGGGAATGGCACGTGAATCTTGAAGAAGAAGCGGTCGAGTTGGGCCTCGGGCAGGGGGTAGGTGCCTTCCTGCTCGAGGGGGTTCTGCGTGGCGAGCACGAAGAACGGGGCGGGCAGCTTACGGGTCACGTCGCCCGCCGTCACCTGCCGCTCCTGCATCGCTTCGAGCAGCGATGACTGGGTCTTCGGTGTGGCTCGGTTGATTTCGTCCGCCAGCAGCAGGTTGGCGAAGACGGGGCCGGCCATGAACCGGAACGACCGGGTGCCGCCTTCGTCCACCAGCAGGTTGGTGCCGGTAATGTCGGCGGGCATCAGGTCCGGCGTGAACTGGACCCGGTTGAACTTGAGCCCGAGGGCGTCCGCGAGCGTGCGGACCAGCAGGGTCTTGCCCAGGCCGGGAACGCCTTCGAGCAGCACGTGCCCGCCGGCCACCAGGGCGATGACGGTCTGCCGGACGACTTCCCGCTGGCCAACCACCGCCCGGGCCACCTGGGCTTCCAGGGCCCGGACTCCTTCTACGACGCGTTCCGCATTCATGGCGTACCCTCCAGGTCTGAGAAATACTGCTCTACCACGGATTTGAGCTCATCGGGCACCTGAGCGGCGCTCAGGTGGTCGCGGGCGGTCTGGGTGTACTGGCCCAGCACTTGCTGGTAAGGCAGCTGCCGCCCGCCCAGGCTGGTGCCCTGGGGGCCGGTGGTCATTTCGCCCTGACTGCCCTGGCCGATCTGGCCGGGGGTAAAGACGGTCTCGAACTCGGCGGGGTCGCCGGTCCAGTCGGTGCCCTTGCCGCCCTGGCTCATGCCCGTGCCGCCGGTGCCCTGGCCCTGGCCCTGACCCTGGCCCTGGCCCTGACCCTGACCCTGACCCTGGCCCTGACCCTGACCCTGACCCTGGCCTTGGCCTTGGCCCTGGCCTTGGCCTTGGCCCTGGGCCACCTGGCGGGCGGCCTCCCGGTCGAACTCCCCGGATGCCGCCGCCTGCACGCCTTCGCCGGCTTCACTCAACTGGCCGGCAGCTGTGGTGACGGCCTGGGCCACGTTCGCCTGCGTCTGGGCACCCCCCACGGCCTGCGCCGCCTGGCTCAGGTCGCCGGCGGCTGCCGTCACGTCGCCCACGGCCAGGTCCTGCCCGGCCTGCTGCAGCGCCTGTGCGATGGCCGGGTCGCCCTTGGCGGCCTGCCCCGCCCGCTGCAGCTTCTGAGCCAATTCTGCCCGCTCGGCGGCCGACATTTCTTTGAGCTGCTCGGCCAGCTTTTCCAGGGCTTCCTGCGCCTTGGCCGCGTCCTTCTCCTGCAGCGCCTGCCCTAGCTGCCCGAGCTGCGCATCGCCGGCGGTCTGCTGGGCCAGGGCAGCCAGTGCCCTGGCCTTCGCTTCCGCCCCCGGCCCCGGCAGCGCGGCCAGGGCGTCCTCAGCCTTGGCCAGCGCCTCCTGGACCCGCCTGGCCGCTTCTTCCGGATCATAAGCCTTCTCTGCCGAGTTCAGTTCCTTCTCAAGCTCCGCCAGGGCTCTTTTGATCTCTTCTGCCTGCTTCTGGGACAATGGGGCCTTTTCTATTTCACTTTTGACTTCTTTTGACGCCTTTTGGACCTCTTCGATGGCCGTCTTCACCGCCGCCTGCCGCAGCACCCGGTCGGGCAGCGGCGTCAGCGCCGCCGCCGCCGCCAGCGCCACGGCCAGAGCGGCGCCAATCAGCCACTTCCGCTCAACCCGCACCGGTATGCTGCGGGCAGGGTCGAAGCCCCGCAGCCGCCCCAGGGCGTCGGCACGCTGCGACACCAGCAGCGCCCCCTCCGCCCCGGCGAACTCCAGGGCCGTCGAGAGCCGGTCGCCCAGATTGAGCACCCGGTCGACCCGCCGGGCCGCCGCCGCCGGATTTGGGCGCCGCCACCAGGCCCAACCCAGGGCAGCGACCAGCCCCAATCCGACCGCACCAAACGCAATCCGATTCGCCAGTGGCAGCAGGAACAGATGGGCCCAGGCCCACACCAGCGCCGCGGCCAGTGCGCCCGCCGCCAGGCCGATTATCAGCCAGCGGACGGCGCCCACCAGGGTCAGCCGGGCCCGCCAGGGCGCCAGCGCGAGCATTACGTCTTGCTTCCTATCCACTCATCGCCACCGCCTTTCGCCGGCGCCACTTGAAAAGCCACAGGGGCCGCCGCCAGCGCAGCCGCACCGTCATGGCCAGCCATGCCACCACCGCACTCAGCATCGCAGCCGCCCCCGCTCCGGCCAACTGAAGCTGCCAGAGCCGGAACTCCCGATAGATCGGCCCCGTCCAGTTGCCCCTCAACTGAAGCAAGGTCGGCACCGGGCTGTCCAGGGCCGAAGTCAAACCCACCAGCGGATTGGCGAGTAGCCACTTGGGCTGGGCAGCAGCGGGAGACTGGTCGAACACGATGCCCGGGGGCGGCACGGGCATCGTGCGGAAATCCGGCCCCGCCGGCGCCAGCACCGAGCCGGCCAGCGCCGTTCCCAGCGTCAGAGCCAGCCCCAGCGCCACCCCGGCGAGCACCACGCTCCCGGAGCGGCGGCTGAAGCCCGACAGCGCCAGCCCGAGCCCCGCCATCAGCAGGACCGTGGCGCCTTCCAGGGCGGCCACCCGGCCCATCAGCCCCCAGTTGATGCCCCCGATCAGCATGGGCAGAGCAAAAGCTGGCAGCCCCGCTGCAATCACCAGCCCAAAGAACGACAGCACCGCCGCCAACTTGCCAAAGACGGCGCTGAACAGCCGCCCGCCCCCGGCCAGGAACGGATCGAGCGTCCGCTCCTCCACTTCGCCAGCCAGCATGCCCGCCGAGAGCCAGGGCGCCCAGACCGCCAGCAGCAGGATCTGCCAGGCCCCCACGTTGCTCAGGGCCTGGGCGCCCATCAGGGGCACCATCTGGGCCATCAGCCCGGCAGGGTTGCGGTACGCCGTCTTCAAATAGAGCGCCGCCACCACAGCCGGCACGACCACATAGACCGCCAGCGCCCAGGGCGTCGACGAGGCCCGCAACAATCGCCGCCACTCTTTTAGGAACACGCAGCCTCGCCTCCTTTCAGCACCCAGCGCCGGTTCGGCGCCCAACCCTCGAGGTCGCCGGCGATCACCAGGACCGCCTTGCCCATCGCAGCCATTTCACCCAGCAAGTGCCGCACGTCTGACCGCCCCTCGGCGTCCAGCCCGGCCAACGGCTCATCCAAAATGAGCACCGCCGGGTCGCCAACCAGCGTGCGGGCCAGCGCCAGCCGCTGCCGCTGCCCGGGTGTCAGGCCCGACGCCGCCGCACCGCTCAGCCGCGCCAGGCCCACCAACTCCAGCAAATCGCCGCAGACCTTTGGCCGCTGCCGCCACGGCACACCGGCCGCACCGGCGAACAAGCGGAGATTCTCTTCAATCGTCAGGTAATCGTACAATCCACCCTGCTGGGGGAGATAGCCGACCCGCCGGCGGGCTTTCCGCCGCCGCACGTCCGTCCCGCCCACCGTAATACGCCCCGCGCTGACTGGCGTCAGCCCAACCAACGCCCGGGCGAGCACGCTCTTCCCGGAGCCGTTCGGCCCGGTGACCGCAGCCACCTCGCCCCGGCCTACCTGCAAAGAGAGGTTCTGCAGCACCCAGCGCCCACCGGCGCTGACCCAAATGCCGTCGGCGGCGATCACGGCGTCACCCCCCGGCCCCGAACGGCCAGACCCGGGCGCCCCAGGGGTATCCGGTCGCTCATGACCTGCACCGCTTTCACCCGCACCACGCCCCCCGGCCCGATGAACGCCGGCCCGCCGGCCGCAGCCTTCTGCCACGAGCCATCGGCCCAGCGGTAGAGGTAGTACTCCAGCGGATCCTGACCGCCCGGCGGACCGCCCAGGGGCGGAATCTTCACTTCCACTTCGGTGGCACGGCCCACTGCCGCCACAGGCACCGTAAATTCGATGATCGCCTCTTCGCCCTGCGCCATGTTCCAGCCGGGCACGGCCTGAATGGCCATCCCGTGGTAATCCACAATCCGACCGGGCACCATGCTGGCCGGCAAGGCAAACTCGCCCGCCGCTAAGCTGACGGGAAGCGGCTGCACGTAGAGCGCCAGTCCGCGCGCCGCGGCCACCTTCCGCCCGTCCACCGTGACGGGCAGCGCCTGATAATCCGTCCAGCCCATCAGCACCGCCGGGGGCTGGCTGGCGGAGCGCACCCAGCTGATGGCGCTGACCGCCGCCCAGCCAACCTGCTGGCGCCGCATGATTTTGTAGTCGCCGGGGCCGGGGCCGCCATCGAACTGCGAGGCCCGCATCAGGACTTCGGCCAGGGGAATCTCGCCTTCGAACTCCTGGGCAAAGGCCGGTGTCAATAATGCAACGCCAACGGTGGCGCCCGGCTCCAGGTCGCCTAGCTTCAGAAAGCCCGTGCCGCTGACCACAATGGTATCTTCCAGCCGGAACGGCAGATGGCTGGTCAGGCGCCCGGTCATTTCCTGCGCATCGACCGTCAAGGCGCCGGCCACGGTGCCCCGAATGGGTACCACCGCCTCGGCGCTTACGGCCTGCATACCCCACTCCGCTTTGGCGCCGAGCTGCGCCTGGCGCCCTTCCGAGAAAGTCGACGCCAACTGCGGCATCGAGCCACTGCCGTCGGGGCGGACCATATACGTGGGGGGCACCGGCGTCAGCAGTGCATGCCCGGCGGCGACCCGGTGGGAGGCCCCGGGCGGCGTGAAGAAGCCGCTCAGCATCCTGACCCGCAGCGCCCCGGCACCGGGCTGGGCTTCCAACACAGATACGGTGTTGACGAGCAGGTCGGAGGCGTGGGCGCTCTTCGTATACGCCCAGACCCCGGCGCCCCCGGCAGCAACCAGCACCGGTAAGGTCAACATCGCCCAGCCCAGCCGCCGCAGCCCCCGGAGCAGCAAGAAGTGAACCGGTCCGATCACCAGCGCGTAAACGCCCAGAACTACCAGCAGCCGCCTGGATGAAGGAATCTCCCGCATGGGGAACTGGTTCAGACTGTCAGCCAGGGCCATGTTGATACCCATCGCCTGGGGCATCCCGCCGCCTGGCCATTGCTGCGGAGGCAGGTCGGCCATGGACGTGACCAGCGCGGGCAGCCCACGCCACGAAGCAAACGGCTCGAGTGCGGGATCGAACGCCAGCGTATGGACGCTCCCCCGCCCCTTCTCCTGCCGGGCGGCCAGCACGGTGCTGCCGACCTGTGACTCTACGGTCCAGCCGCCGTTCGGTTCCACCACCGCTATGGGCCCCGTCCCGACGCCCGCCACCGATACCGTCTGCACGTCGCCAAGCGGCAGGCTGATCCAGGGCGCCAACCCCTCCAGCCGCTTCGCCTCAGGGCCGGCGGCGGCGATCAGCGTGCCGCCCTGCTCCACCCAGTCCTGCAGCGCCCGCTGCTTCTGCGCGGGCAGTTCACTCCAATTGAAGCGGTCGAGCAGCACGGCGTCCAGGCTTTCCAGCAAAATCGGGTCGGCCGGCAGCCGCTCCGGATCCAGCCGGATCAGCCGCACGGCCCGCTCCGCGACCCGGGCGCCGCCCAGGGCCGGCAGTTCACCGGGCTCGACGCCAAGCACGCCCACCAGCACGTCGCTCGTCTCTTCCAACTGGTACGGAATCTCGGCCACGGTCTCGCCGCCGGCACCGACGAGCCGCAGCGCCGGCGCGGCCATCAAATCGGTGGGCAGTTCCACGGTCAGCCGCTTCGTGGCGCCGGGCGGCACCACGACCGGCGTCTCGTAAAGTCCCTTGTGGAAACCCGGGGCTCCGCCCAGGTTGGCCTCGACTTCAAACTGCACGGCGCCCTGCAGTTCGACGCCCGCATTCGTAATCGTAATCTCGACGGGCACCCACTTGCCCGCCTTCGCCCGCCCCTCGAAGCCCGCCACCGCCTGCGCCGTAACCGCAGGTGCGGCAAATGCGGCCGCCGCCGGCACCCCCATCAACATGGCCAGAACCAGAACCGAAAACCAGCGTAACAGGGACCCCCACATCCTTTGAGTCTCTATTTCTCCTGATAGGGCCGGATCCGCCGGGCCGTCAGCCAGATCAGCAGCCCCGTGGCGGCGACGGCAAAGATCACGTACTTCCACCAGATCGCTTCCCGGGCGCCCGGCGTCAGCAGCACCCGCGAATAAAGCTGGGTGATTTCGCCGAAAGGTCCGCCCATGGCCGCCGCCAGCCCGAGAAGCGGGTTGGCGTACCCGAAAACCGTGGTCCAGGCGGGCGGGACGGTGTCCTGCGACCGGGTGAATACCTGGAAGATCAGGATGCTGGTGATCAACAGGCCCAGCATCCAGCCCAGGGCGAGGCCGTAGGCAGCGATCACCGCCGCCTGCGTCCGCTTGAAGATGGCGCTGAACCAGATGCCGACGGCGCCCAGCAGGAAGACCGTCACTACATACACGACAATCGTCCTGGTCAGGTTGGTCAGGGCGATGCCGCCCATGAGGAAGAGCAGGCTGTAGACCGGCAGGGATGAGAACATCAGCAGCAGGGTGAAAGCCACCGCCGCCCAGAGCTTCCCCGTCACCACCTGCAGGGGCGTCAGCCGCGTGATCAGCAGCAGGTCCAGCGTCTGCTTCTCCCGCTCCCCCGCGATGGCAGCGGCGGTCAGCCCGGGCGCCGCGAAGACCAGCAGGCCGAACTGGGCCACGCCCAGCATCGCGAAGATGGTGCCGCCCAGTTCCGGGGCAAAGCGCTGCCCCGTGGCCCGGGTAACGGCCAGAATGAACCAGGCGATAAAGCCGAGCACGCCGACATAGAGGGTAATCAGCGCCGGCGCCTTCCAGCCCCGCATGCGCACCCGCGACTCCCGCGCCAGCACGGGATTGACCACAGGCAGCTTCATTCTCCGTCACCCCCCGTAATCGCCATGAAGACATCTTCCAGCTTCGACTGAGCTTCCGCAAAGTGGATCACTGGAATCCCGGCCTGCACCAGGGCCGCCAGCAGCGCCGCCACGGCCTGGTCATCGCCGTCGAGGCCGACCCGGACCACGCCTTTGTCCACCTGGGCATCCGTCACGCCGGCCACGGCCCTTGCCCGCTCAGCCGCCTGCTCAGGGTCGCCGGCCACGCGTATCTCCATCACCCGGGCGCCGGCCCGGCGCAGCACCTGCGCCACCGGCCCGGAGACCACCAGCCGCCCCTGGCTCACAATGCCGATGTGCGTGCACATCTCCGATAGTTCCGTCAGGATGTGCGACGAGATCAGGATCGTCTTGCCCATCCGGTGCAGTTCGTGCAGGAGCTCCCGCATCTCCACCCGCGCCCGGGGATCCAGGCCGGACGCCGGTTCGTCGAGGATCAACAAATCGGGATCGTGCACGAGGCAGCGCGCCAGGCAGAGCCGCTGCTTCATGCCCCGGGACAGGCTGTCAACGTAAGCGTCCCGCTTGCCCGAGAGGTTGACCAGCTCGAGCAAATCGCCGATCAGCCGGTCCCGCCCGGCCCGCGGCACCTTGTAGCACTCGGCATAGAACTCCATATACTCCAGGACCTTCAGGTCATCGTACACGCCGAAGAAGTCCGGCATATAGCCCAGGTGCTTCCGGGCGACCGCGGGGCTCCGGGTCACTTCCGCCTCGCCGATAAAGACGGCGCCGGCAGTGGGCTTCAGGAGCGTGGCGATCATCTTCATGGTCGTGGTCTTGCCGGCGCCGTTCGGGCCGACGAAACCGTAGATGGAGCCCGGCGTCAGCGTCAGGTTCATGTCGGAGACGGCCGCAAACGTGCCAAAGTTTTTCTGCAGTCCTTCCACTCTCAGCATTAACCGGCCACCCCCATTACAGACACGGTTGGCGGCATCATTTGTTCATGTTCCGTCACATCGATCAGCAGTTCGATCAAGCCGCCGGCGCCTACGTAGGTCTGCCAGTCTTTCAGCGTCTGGACGGCCTGGTTTTCAAGCTCGGCCCACTCGCCGGTTTTCTGATTCTTTACGGCGACCGACCAGCCGCGGGAGCTCCCCATAATCTGCGTGTGGAGTTTCACTTCCGCAACCTTGGCGGGATCGATCGGCGGCAGAATCATGCTGAAGGTGTGGGCGCCCTGGCCGAGGCTGTAACCATACGGCGACCGGCCGTAGCCGGGGCCGCTGCTGTGGACGCCGACGACGACGCCGGGGGGCACCTGCCCCTGGGCCGGGTCCGCCGGAATGGGCGCCTTGGCGTAGATCAGGTTGGTCCCGCCCGTCGTCCGCCCGATGGCCGGCACGGCCGGGGTGACCACCGGTTCATCCGTCCAGGCCGTCACGGCGATCACGCCCGTCGTCGCCTGCTGGCGCTCCCAGCCGAACAGGGCGTTCAGCACCATGCTGCGGCGCTCGTTCTCGGGGCTGTACTCCTGCGGGCCCGGCGCCATCATCATCGGCACGCCCTTGGGCCCGAAGTTCGTCGCCGCCAGGTCCACCGTGAACTCGTCCGACGTCTGGCCAGGTTCAAGCGTGCCAAGGCTCTCCCAGTCGCCGCCTGCGGCCACCTGCACATCCCGGACGGGCCGGTCCAGTCTGTTGACGATGCGCCCGGTCAGCTGCCCGAATTGATCCACACTGACACCGGATATCTGAAGCCCGCCGCGGACGGCGACATCCTCCGCCACGGCAAACGCCTTCATCGAGTAGTTGTTCAGATCGAGCAGCTCCACGGTCGTCCGGTCGCCGTAAACGATGCGGACGGAGCGGTCGCCCTCCCTGCCGTAAAAGACCGCCAGGGGCCTGACCATCCGGGATGCGCCCAGGTCCACATCCAACCGGCTGCGGCTCGGGGCGTAAACGCCCGTGTACGAGGTCATGGTGGCAGCCTCGGCCCCGGGCGCCATCTCGGTGACGGTGATGCGGTGGCTGATCAAGTTGGTCTGCTTGCCCAGCCCCGCCCCGTAAACGGCGCCTACGAAGGCCAGCGAAAGCCCGGGCACGGTGAGCCAGAGCCACTCCCGCCGGTCCAGCCGCTTCAGGATCCAATAGCTGATGGGACCGACCAGCAGCATGTATCCGCCGAGAATGGAGCCGAGCACCCACGCCGACGGCAGACCGAGGCCGGGGAACTGCTGCAGGGCGCCCATCATCATGTTGTCGAGGTTGCCCTGGTCGTAGAATGGCGCGTTGACCTGGGCGCCCAGCAGGCGGTCCAGCAGGCCCGTCAGGCCCGTCCACCCGACCAGGGGCTCCAGCGACGGGTCAGCCGCCAGATAGACCACCCGCCCGGTGCCCACCCGGTCCGTCACAACCAGGGGCGTCGCCCCGTCGGCCGCGAGGACCTGTCCCCGGAGCTGCTTGCCGTCGCTGACTGGCCCCTTCGCCGCCAGGGGCGTGCCGGAAAGTCCTGCCAGGCTGCTGAGGTCAGCCTCCCGCGAGCCGGTCACGTCCACCGGCGTCAGGGCCGGCGGCAGCGCCCCGAAAGTCCGCTTCCATTCAGGCCCGCCAGCCAGCAGGAGCGTGCCGCCCCGTGCCACCCAGGCTTCGAGCGCCCGCAATTGCTCGCGGCTCATCGTCCCCGTATCATAGCGGGCCAGTGCAATTACGTTGAAGGACTCCAGCAAGGCTGCGCTGGAGGGGAACGAGCCGGATGTGAGCCGGGCGACCTGTGCGGCGCCTTCGCGCCCGCCGCCGAGGCGCGCCAGGGCCGGCACGCCCAGTTCATCGTCGGAAAGCAGGCCGATGTAGAGCGCGTCGGGCGAAAGGTTCATCAGGGTGACGGTCTGCTCCTGGAGCACCGTGCCGCCGGAGCGAAGGACGACCTTGATGCGCCCCCCGTTGAAGACGGGCAGGTCAAGGGGCACCCGCTTCTTGGCGCCCGCGGGTAGCGTGAGAGGCACGACATATTCAGGCGAGCGCTCCCAGACCGGGCCGTCCAGGTTGGTCGCCACCAGTTCGGCCGAGAGTTCGGCGCCCTGGTTAGTCAGGTCGACCAGGATCGTGGCCCAGCCACCGAACCGGACCCGTCCGCCGCCGGAGGCTTCGGCTCTCATTTCCACGGTCGGCGCCGCATAGGCGGGCAGTGCCAGCACGAGCAAAAGGCATGGAAGCAATATACCGAGCAACCAACGTTTCAAATGCAATACCCTCCCGGAGTTCCGGCTACATGGGTTAGACGGAGTTAGCGCTCTGCAGGTTTTAGCGAACTGTGTCGTTTCCGGAATTTGGACAACAATTTTCCTCTGCGCCTAGGAATCAGGATGATCTCAGACAGAGAAGGAAGGAATTGGGTGAATTAAGGAGAATCATACAATAGTTGTTTGACGGTCAAGCGGTGAGTCATTCAAGGGGGAAGATTCGATGCCGGTTCTCTCCGGTCCGCCTGTCACCGTGACGCGTGAGGAGTACGCCCTGTTGGGCGGCGTCCTCGGTGCCACTACTTTAATCGGCCTGCCTGATCCGTTCCCCGGCATGCTGGCGGACGAAATTCGCCAGCGGTTGGCCACCGTACGGGCGGACTTGCTGGGCCGCGGCATGATTCGGATCCGCCCCGACAACAGGCTGCTGGTCGAACCCAGGCTCGGCGCCATCATGAGCATCTGTGCGTTCCCCGAAGTGACTTTCCTGCTGACGGTGAACCGCCCCTCGCATTCGCCGGAGCAGTACATATTTCACGTCACCCGCCAGGGCGCCGTGCAAACGTGCCGCACCAACAATCAGGGCCTCACGGTCGAGATGGTGCCGGCGGAAATCGGGCGCCTTGCGGAACGAGTACAGGAACTCATGGCTTTCGCTGACGCGCCTGACCCGGACCTTCCCGGCGAAGAAGTGCTCAAATCCGCCTTGTCCGAGGCGTGGCTGACGGCGGCAGCAGCCGGCGCCGAAGCAGCAGGCACCTTCCTTGCGCAGTCCGGCCTCTCTTCTCCCCTGGCCGCGGCGGTGGGAGCCACGCTGGCGAACCCCACGCTAAACGCCTCTCTGGCCTGCCTCTTTCAGGAAGGCCGGAGCTGGAAATCCGATGGTTTCGGCGTCCTCGCAGGGCGGAGTGGCATCTGGCGGCTCGGCGCCGTCGTGCGTGACGGTAGCCACGTGGTTTCCGTCCTGTCGAGTTCCCGGGACGCGATCCGTCAGGAGACAGTCCGGTTGATCGAGTCGCACCTCCCGGAGCCGCAGGCTTCGTGGTAACAGCCGAGCAAAATCCAGGACGGGGTTGAACAAAAATGACACGGATTCTGGTTGATCCGGAGGATCTCAGCAGCCTGGCTGCGCTGCTTCGGCGCCGGAGCGATGACCTGCGGAACGTGGGCTGGGACATCTCCTGCGCAGTAAGTACGCTCACGTGGGAAGTCCGGGAGCGGACGCAGGTGGAGGACTATACGTACCTCGCCACCCGGAGCGCACGCGACCTGTCGGAGCACCTGGAGGAGATGGCCGCTTTCCTGGCGGCCAAGGGGGATGCGTTCAGCGACGCAGACCGGACAGCCGTGGAGATGGCGATCATCCGCAGCCGTGTGGAGCGCATCTGGCAGATGGTAGAATCGGTGGTGCCGGGCTGGCTCGTGCCCGATTTCCCGGGCCGTGCCCTGGTCGGGCTCGGGACCCTGGGGGTGGCCGGCTACGAGGCGCTGTCCCACATCCCGCTGCTGGCCGTCGATCAGTTCCTGCGGGGGACCACGGGCAGGGGCCTGAACGAAGGCGTCACCCAAGCGGACTACATTGCCGGGCTGGCGGCGGTGGTCGGCGTCAAACGCAAGCGGTGGGGGTCAGAAGAGAAGGAAGGCTGGACTGCCGGGTACTGGCAGGCCCACGCTTCGCTGATGGATTCCGACGCCGAGTTTGATGCCTTGCACTACGAGAAAAACCTCGGCCATGGCACGGAGGTTGAGGCCAATGCTGGCCACTTCTCCGCCAACCTCAAGGCGTTCAGGACCGATAGGATGGGCTTCGACGGCGGGCTGGAAGCCGACATCGAGGGAAACGTGCTTCAGGCTGAGGTCTCACAGAAACTATACGGCACTGACGATGTCAACTTTGGCGCCGAGGCCGGCGCCAAGGTTCTCGGGGTTGAAGTGGAAGGCAGCATCGGCCTTGACGGAATCGAACTCGAAGCCATGGCCTACGGGGTCCAAGCCGAGGCGGGCTTACAACTGAATGTGTTCGATTGGAGCGTCACCATCGGGCTGCGCGGATGCGCCGCTTGTGCCGGCGCCTCAGCGCACCTGACCACCGGTGAAGGCGAATTGGGTGTGGGCGCCGGGCTTGGTCTCAGTGTTTTCTGGGATGTCGATGCTAAGTGAGGTGGTTCTCCATGAGCAGAGAAGTGATTCTCGAACTGATTGGGATTGCGGGCGGGATGCTGATCATCATCTTCCGGAAGCATTTCCGCAACATGACACACAGGGCCATCCTTTGGAAGGCCCCGCCCGCGTCACCGTTCGAGCAGGGGTTCCTCACCGCAATTGGCCTGTTCATCATCTTCTGGGGCTTCTACGAATTGCTACGGTAAGAAAAGCCCTTCCGCCCGAGCACCGGCGGAAGGGCTTTTCTCATGCAGGGCGCCGCTCCAGGACCAGCCAGGCGCCCGTCCAGGTCCCCGCAGCGGCCAGCGTCTCGTTCGGCCCGAGCGCCCGCCCCGGGGGGAAGGCGATCAACTCAAAGGAATCATCAGCGTCCCCGCCCAAAGCGGCAGCCAGCAGCGGAATCAACTCGGCCGCCGCCAGCCCGGCGGGAACTGCCAGATCAAGCGCATGCTCCGCAAACGGGCCCTTCACGCTGACGATGACTCGCTCCGACTCCAACACCCCCTCACGACTTGACACCGGCGGCATCCTGCAACAAGCGGACCCAATCGGCAAGGCTCCGGTCCCCCCCATTGGGCGTGGCGGCCCGGAACTTCCGCACCCGCCCCCGCCGCAGGTAATACCCCGTCCCCGGGGGAAGCATCTTTCCGGTCTCCGAACTCGGCAGCCGGGCACCGAAAACGGACAGATCATTCAGATCAGTGCTCCCCACGAGGCAGCCGGTCTGCAGTTCCCGGAAGGCCCGGCATAAGGGGTCCGCACTTGCGGTAAACACAGTGGACAATCCGCTGACCAGGCAATTGAACCCCAGCCCCCGCTCCCGGCGAATCAGCTGCTCCAGCCGCTCCTTCGTCCCGGCGGGAAGGCCCTCCCGGAAACCATCAAAGTCGTGAATCGCCAGGACCAGTCGGGGATGCCGCGCCAGGATGCTTCTCTCATCTCCGGCGTCGCCACCGCTGCCCCGGTGGGCCTCCACTTCCTGCCGCCGCACCTGCAGCGCCTGGCCCAGAGCCCCCACAGCGTCCGCCAGTTGAACCCCATCACCGGCGATTCCCGCTACATGGGGAAGCCGCCGCAGCGGCGACAGACCACTGCCGCCAAAGTCGACCAGCCAGAGCATGAGCTCAGCGGGCGAATAGGCAGCCGCCAGTGAGAGCAGCCACGACTGAAGCATGGTCGTCTTACCGCTCTCCGCCGGACCTGTGATCAGGAAGTGCGGCCCCTCCGCCAAATCGGGGCAGAACGGCGCCAGGCTCTCCACGTCAAGCCCTATCGGCACGGCGCCGGGACGCTCCCCACAGCCAATTGCGGAAGGGATCAGGTCGGAGAGCATCACCACCTCGGGCAGCACACGCACCGGCTGAGGCCGGGCGCCGGTCCACGCCTGATCCATAGCCCGAATCAGGGTCCGGAGCGGGCCGGTCCGGTCCCACTCTCCCTGCCCCGGCACCGGCACCGCCGTCTGGAACTCCAGTGGCGGCGCTCCCTTTGCCAGCCCCCTGCCGGTCACGGGTGCCGGCTCTCGGCCGCCGGTTCTGCCTACGGCTGAACTGTACTCGCCCTTCTCAGCCAGTTGGAGGGTCAAGGCCATGTTGGTGTTGCTGGTAATCTTCGTTCGGACGGCGGAAGGGCTGTTAGCTGTCATAACCAGGTGAAGGCCGAGGCCGGAGCCCTCACGTGCCAGTGCTGCCAGCATCTCATCCGCATCCGGATAGGTGGTGGCAAAGACCGGGTAATGGTCCAGGGCGACCACGATGTCCGGAAGGTGCTCCCCACCAGCAGTGCGGTAAGCGGCCAGGGTGCTGACGCCGAGCTGGGCCGCCCGTTCCTTGCGCCGCTGCAGTTCGGCCAGGAGCCAGCGCATCAGGCGTATAACCCGCTCTGCCTCATCGCCCAACACGACGGCCCCGACATGGGGCATTTCGCTAAGAAGAGACAAGTTACGCCCGGAGCAGTCCACTAGATAGATATGAACATCTTCGGGCGAGTGCGCCCGGGCGAGGGAGACGACCAGCGTCTGAAGGAGCGTGGTTTTCCCGGTTCCCGGTGCACCGTAAATCAGACAGTGGCCTTCGGCCAGCGGCAGTGCCAACGGCGATTGTAGTTGATGTTCGGGGTCATCGAGCAGCCCGATGATCGGCTCGCACCAAGCGCCGGTCGGCCGCCAGCGTTCTCCGTCCCAACCCTCACCGCGGGGGAGCAGCTCATCCAGGGGCAGGTAGGCGGGCAGCGGTGGCAGCCAGGGGCTCATCACCGGTTGGATACCGGCCTCAGCAGCCTGCCGCGAAAGGTGTTCGATCAACACCTGCAGTTGGTTGGCGCTCCCGCCGGACGGCTCAGCGGCGGCCAGAGGGGCGCCCAGCCGGTAGCGAACCCCATCGAGTCCCACTTCGGCAATCTCGGTGGCGGCGTGGGCGCTGACGCCCGCGTGGTCAGGCTGATAGGGCGCCCCGCCCCAGGCTGCCTGAAATCGCTCGTAGATCTCGTTGTTGCCAACTTGAAAGTAAGCCCGTCCCGCGCCCTGAAGACCGGCGGCATCCGTAGCTTTCAGGACGTCCCGACTGTCCTCGGGCCGCTCGACGCGCAGGCACATGCGAAAGCGCGTGTTGCTCCAGATCTGATCATCCACCACGCCCGCCGGCTTCTGGGTGGCCAAAATCAGGTGCACGCCGAGGCTGCGCCCGACACGGACGGCGCTGACCAGTTCCCGCATGAACTCCGGCTGCGCCTGCTTCAATTCGGCAAACTCATCCGCCACGATGATCAAATGCGGCAGCGGCGGCATGTCAGGACTCTTCCGGCGCAGCTTGATGTAATCGTTGATATGAGTCAGGTCCGCTTCGGCCAGCACCCGCTGGCGCCGCTTCAACTCCGCCTTCAGGGCGTCCAGCGCCCGCTGCGCCAGATTTCCCTCCTCGAGGTTGGTCATCGTCCCGATCAGGTGGGGCAGGCCTTTGAACGCGTTGGCAGTTCCGCCCCCCTTAAAGTCGACCATCACGAAGGCCACCTCGTGGGGATGAAACGACACCGCAAGCGCGGCGATCATTGTCTGCAGCAGTTCGCTCTTGCCGGAGCCGGTGGCGCCGGCGACCAGCCCATGGGGACCGTGCGCCTTGTCATGCAGGTCGAGGAAGACCTTCTCCCCCCCGCCCCTGATTCCCACCGGAACGGCCAGCGAGCGGTCCGGCGCGCCGGCGCTCCACCGGGCACGCACGTCCAGTTCGTCCACCCGGCTTATGCCCAGCATGTCGAACAACGTAACCTGTGCGGGAATCTCCGCGGCGGTCGCCATCCGCTGCAGGCGGATGGGGGCCATCGCCCGCGCCACCCGTTCCGCCTGATCTGCCAGTACCGTATCGGGAGTGAATGCCACCTGGCTCAGCCGGGGAATGGTCACGGTCAGGTGTCCCTGCGCACCCGCGATTTCGACGATGCCGCGGCAGGCCTTCGGCAGATCCTCCCGGCGGTCGGCCAGGATGACCGGATAACCCCCGAGGCGGGCGCCATCTTCGAGGAGCATGGATAGGACGGGCTCGTTGGCAGTCAGGCGGGAGTCGGCCAGCAGGAAGACGTATAGAGGCATGGGCGCCGGCGCGGCCGCGTCCCGCTGCATACCCACCTGATGCTTCCGCTGGGTCAGCAAGTTGTACATCTCGGCCAGCAGTGCCCGGGCGCCGGGGCGGTCAGCCGCCAGCAGGCGGGTTCCCCCCTCTCCGGCGATCACGTGCGGCAGCCAGCGCATCCACGCCCATTCGGCCGCCTCCTCTTCCGGGAAGATGGCCAGGATTTTGACTTCATCGGGCGAGTGATTGGCTGCTATCTGCAAGACCAGGTTGCGGGCAGCGCTCAGCACGGCCGGGCGGTGTCCTACCATACCCGCTGCCTCCACATCGCGCAGCGGCAGCACGATGGGGGCGCCCGGCGCCTTGTCAAAGGCGGCGGCCAGCGCGTACGCCTTGCCGTATAGCGGGTCTGGGTTGAGCGCCTGGTCCTGCCGGGGCACCTTCACTTTCACGCTGAAGGGGACGGCGCCCGACCCCAGCCGGAGGCTCAGGAAGTCCGCATCTTGCTGCGAACGCTCCCACAGCCGGGGATCGAGAAACGTGACCCGCTCCAGGCATTCACCCGGTGAGGGATGGGCCGCCTGCAAAATGCTGACCTGGCGGTCCCGCAGATGGCCCAGCTCCTGTTCTTTGCCGCCAAGCAGCTGCCTGTAGGCTTCCTCCCGGTCCTGCAGGGCCTGGTTGTATTTGCTCTTCTGGTACCAGTAGTTGCCGGCCTGAAACATCCCCCCCAACAAGACCATCGGCAGGGAGTAGAACAGGTAGCCGGGCCGGGTGGCACCGGCGGCAGGGCGCATGAACGCCATCAGAATCAAAGGCCCGATCAGTCCGGGGAGAATTGACAGAATCAGCGAAATGGGCGAAATGGCAGGCGCCGCCGGGCGGTTGCCGGGGGACGGAATCTCCACCTCGCCCGCAGGCAATTCCGGGTGCAGGCGCGGCGAGCGCTGGAAGACGGGCGGGCTGCTCATCGGATGCTCCCCCCTCGCAAGTAACGGAACGGGGGCCGGTCAAACAGCTGACCTGCCCCCGGTTGACCGCTAGACGGCATCGGCATTCTCGAAACGCTGGGCAACCATCTGCAGCTGCTTGTTGATCTCGTCCAGAAGCGTGACGAACTGCCCCATGGTGCTCTGCCACTGCGTGAACTCATGCATGAACTTCTGGTTGCTGAGGCCTTCCCAGTTCTGGTCCAGGTTGTTGATCACCACGGTCAGCTCGTTGACCATCGCCTGGCTCTCATCGCTCTTCTGCTTGAACTGGGTAGCAATCCGCCGGACTTCTTCGGGCGTCACGAGAATCCGAGCCACCAGAAACCCCTCCTCTTTTGTAAACAGACCGGAACCGTTGAGTCCAATACGTTATACGACCGTCATTCGAATTTGTTCGATAGATATTGTCGAAAATGTTACTAGTTGACAATCGCCAAACGTTCCGCTTTGGCTACGGCGGCGCCCTGCACCCAGACCCGGTGCGTCCAGGCCACCATTCCGAACATCGGCCGCAGTTCTACCTCCGCGTGGGCGGTGACGAGCCCCGTGGCGGTGTTGAAGGTAAAATGCAGCGACTGGGAATCGGCCTCGATCCAGGCAGTGGGCCGGTTTCGCCAGTTGCGGAAGAAGATCTGGCGCCCCATCGCCTCGGCATCTTCTGAAAAAGTGATCTCCTGCTGCTCAACGGTGACGCTCGTACACAGCCAGTTGGGCCGCAGGGCATCTTCATCGCATCCGGCCACCTGCTTCCAGCCGTCGCCGGTCAGCTCCCGGACCCGCTGATGGTGGAAGTATTCGGTGCGGGTCCGTGTGTGGCGCTCTCTCCAAGTATCCGAAGCAAGGCAGACCGTCGGATCCAGGGGGTCCGGCAGGACGCAGAGCGTCTCGGTGGTGTACCATTCCTGAAAGTACCGAACCCGGATGGTAGCATACGCTTCGTGCATGCGACCGGCTGACTCGGCCGCGAAGTCTGCCGTTTGTGCGGCCAGGATCAGCTGATAGTTGACCCACTCACGTTCGAGAATCGCCACGGCCAGAATCACCACGACCATCAGCAGCGAGATGCCGAAAGGTGCAATGCTGCCCCGCTGGTTTAAGAGGAGTCGCTTTACCATGGTTACCCTCCGGTGTCCAGCGCAGGATACTGCGCCGACTCGGTCACCGTGATGGGGCCCAGGACCCCGCCGGACCCGAACAGCGCTCCGCCCGCCGGGACGATGCTGGGGATCTGCACCCTTGCCTCGCACGTCGCCTCTGTGGTCCGGAATTGGCAGACAATTCCCGGCCATCTGAGGGATCCGAGGGCCGTCGACTGCTGCCGGAGGTACGCCGGCCGGCCTGCGTTCGGGTCACCGGTCAGGGCCACGTCCCGGGCGCCGTTCAGCGCGGCGGCCCGGGCGGCAAGCGTTCCATGAAAGAAGAGCACGAGCTGAATGGCGAAGAGGGCGACAAACAGGAGGAGCGAGATGCCCAGGGTGGCTTCAACGGCCGTGACCCCCTCCTCGCTCTGCAGGCTGCGCCACGTCATGAACACCACCTCCGTGGAAGGGTCAGTCCAGCTCCTTGCGATAGTTCCGGCAGAGCTGCCGGTCGTTCGGGTCAGCGACGGCGTCGCAGTCCGACGGCACAGGGATGACCCTGCGCTCGCCGCCTTCAATGATCCCGGGATCGCATCCGTCCGGGATACCTGCCGTTGCGCTGGAAGCTGCCCGGTTGTCCGCGTAATTCGTCTCACGGTTTTCCGCCGTGGGGCTTGGATTGACTTGAATATCTACACCGAACTCCTCCAGATCGCACCCGATCAGCGGCAGGCCGTAGGTCACCGCTTGCACAGAGTGCGGGGGGACGGAGACCCGGTGTTCGGGCAGCCTGAGCACGCCGGAAATCGATGAGGTCACGACCCCCGTCAGGGGGACAGTGTCGGTGACCGAACCGTCGGAGATGTTGGCCACAAAGGCGGTAATCTGCAGGTGATCCGAAAGCACCTCGGTCGTGGCGACGACCTGGAGGTTGAGCGGCAGCTTCAGGGTATAAGGTATGGGAATGACGTTATCGCGGTAGTTCGTTTCGTAGTGCTCGGACGGCGCCGTGTCGGCGCTGATGCCGGCCCGGGCGGCAATGAGGGCTCCGGGCGAGGCGTTTTCGTACTGAGCAACCTTCTTGATGTCGATCACGCCAACGATGTACCCGTCCATGGGGAGAGACGCGTCGGCTGTGAAGGACCCGCGGACCGGCGCAATGGTGCCGTTCACCATACTGGACGGCAGCAGGGCGGGCGCGCTGACGGGTCTGAGCGAGGGGCTTGGGCCGCCGTTGTTGAGGCTGATCCAGTCATCCTTGCTGATGGCGAACCAGGTGACATCCACGTTGCCGTTCCGGATTTTGCTGAGGGTCGTGCCGACGACGAGCAGGCTCGCGTCGAGGTGGACTGAGCCGCCCACGGTAACAGCTTCGCCCGGCTCGTACGGCTTGTCCGGTGTGAGGTCGGCGCCGTTCCAGGTGAGGTTGTAGGGGATGGGGTTGTAGTAGGCGACCAGCCGGTGGTGGACTCTCCCCGACGCGTCGTTGGTGTAGTTGACGCCGGTCATGAGGAGCCGGTTGGCCAGCATCGGATCTGTGCCGACGCCGGTGCGCTGGGAGTATGTCTTGGGCGCCCGTGCGGCCGTTTCTCCTTCGCGCAGGAGCTTCAGGGGATGGGCTAGGGTATCACCCTCTCCAACTGCAGTCGATTTGCCGCCAGGCACGTCTTTCCAAGCGTCAATCGGCGTAAGGTCCGGTGCGGAGTAGAAGTACATGTTACCGTTGACGTCGCCGAGCGCGATGGCTTCGGTGCCGTCCGCCTGGCGCAGCACGAGGGGGGCTGTGTTGACGGCCCGGCGCCAGCCCGGGTTTCCGTCCGTGGGGAGGCGCCGGAAGGCGGCGACCGTCATGGTCTCCGGGTCGATTTTGACGAGGGCGCCGGTGTTGCCGGGATCGTAGCTGTCGAGGCTAGGGTCGGGGCGCAGCTCAGGTTCCGTGTTGTTTTTTCTGAAGTTGCGAAGGGTTACATAGAGCGATCCGTCGGCGCCGATTGCCGGTTCGGTGTTGGTGAAAGCGCACTCGGAGTCGAGATCTGACGGCAGTTTGGAGCATAGGTTAACCGGAGGTGTTGCCTCGGCCCCGTTGTAGGAGAACAGCCCCCCGTTCGTGTCCAGCCAGTAGACCTTCCCGTTGGGCGAAGATGCAAAGGTTCCGGCGAAGCCCCCGCTATTGTCGGTAATCTCCCTGCCAATCGTTGCTAACGTGAACCCCCCGCTCGGCAGTTGTACGACCTGCAGACGAATCGCTCGGCCAAGGCTCCCCATGTCAGTTCCTACCATGAGTTGGTCGGGACCAGTCATCACCGGTGAGGGAGTAACCCAGCCGCCATAAGGGCTATCGCCAAAGTGGTTCGTGGTGGGAGTTCTCCCGGCTTCAAAGCCCCACGCGACCCAGATGTTCCCACACGACGCACCGCTGGGGTCCTCCGGAACCGGTCGATCCCCTACGACCACTGCGTCCTGACCGTTGATGCGAATGACCAGAGGTGAACCAACGATCTTACAACCTATCGTCAGGTCGTGGGAGAGCATCGCCCCGTCCGCAGTCCGATAAGCCCACAACTCGCCATACGGGCTGCCCCAGTAGATGATGCCGCTCTCAGGGCTGTAGGACGGGCTGCTTGAGGGTGTACGCCCCGGGCCAACGTCGGCATTCCGGTTGTCGGGGTTGGCGTTGGGCATGAGCGGTCTAGCCCCCTGCGGTAGCATGACAACCCCATCATAACCAGGGATGGGCTTCTTGTCCGGCCCGAGCCTGATGCCCCACAGGTGTTTTCCGGCCGTGTGGTAAATCATGTCGCCCACCACTACGGGTTGGGTAGCGCTTTCCCCAAATGTCGGGCGAACATATACACTGTCAGATTGCTCATACCCTGGGCCATCCTCAATACTCCACCATTCGCGGGCGTTCATGGAACCGAGAACGTCGTCAGAGCGGCTGTTACGCTGATAGGTGCCGCCCTTCGTGATCCAGTCTGCCTGGGCGCCCGAACCAAAGGATAGGGTCAGGATCCCTATAATGAGAGCAACTGCCAACCGCCCTCTTATGCGCAATCGCCTGATCATGCTGCCTCCTCCGGCCTCGGCGGCTAGAACTTCATCGCCCGGTTCTCCAGAGACCAGGACGGGTACTCATACCACGGGTAGAACGGGGTGAAGATGTGGACCTGGTAACGTCCGTACAACTGGTTGTCCCACTTGAAGATCGGCTGCTCGCCCACCCAGTAGACCTTGGCGCCCATCTGTTCCGCCACGAAGCGCACGGGCACCATGACCCGCCCCGGCGGCAGCAGGACGGGCGAAGCGTCCAGCGGAACTTGGACTCCATCCACCAGGGCAGTGTTGTCGTCTACCCTCAGTTGGATGACCCGCCGGGGCTGGGTCACCAGCCTGTCCTCAAGATCATACGTTTCACCCCGGTCAGGGTACAGGCCTTCGTAGGAATACCAATCCTTGGGCTCGTACCCGGGCAGAGAAATCGGGTGCACCACCATCCTGCTCTCCTCAGGGAATACAATGGTCACCGTCCAGGCCGCCTGGTCCCAGGTGACCTCCGCGCCCATCATTTCGCTGACTAACCGCACGGGTACACGAACACGCCCGACCGACGTATCCAGATACGCAGGCACGTCAAACTTGGCGCTGGCATCCCCATCGTTGAAGCAGACCGCGATGTTGTCAAAGGTGCCTTCCCGAGCGTAACGACAGGATGCAAGCCCACCTTGCTCGTAGGGGCCCCCTTTGGACCTATCGGCGTCGTCAGCCAACTTGTGTGAGAGTCGAATCTGTTCTCGTTCTTCCGGAGTCATCTCCAAATTGTGCCGGATCGACCCCACCGGCGGGAACGCGCAACCCTGGGCTGCTCTCTTCGTCGCCGATATAGTAAAGTGGTGGGTCTGGAAAAAGAGGGTCGTGTCGGGGTACGGGTAGTAGTACACGAAATCCGTGTTCCCACAGCCCACGAACTCATGACGCCACAGATAGGGGTACAACTGTGTCCACTCCGGCATCGGCGTCAGAATCCGGAACTCCAGGTTTTCGGGAAGGGGAGGCGGCATCATGGCCTTGAGATCCTCCCACTCCTGCCTGACCGTATCAGTCAACCCCGCGGGCGCCGCCGGGGGCGCCCAGCCCGCGGGCCACCCGGGCCCCGGATCATAGTTCGAAGCCGGGAACTGCTCAACGGTCGGCTCAGGATCAGAACCAGCAAAGCTAACCGCGTTAGGCACCACGAACGCGGCTATCGCAATGAGCGCCCCGGCCAAGGCCACCCCCCGGCGCCGCTTCACCCGCTGAAACATGGACACTCCTCCCGTATCGAAAAATCGTCACTGGCCTTTAGCAGGGCGCCGGCCCTGGCGCGCCCGCTCCTCAGCGCTGCGCTCCCGATACTCGTCCGCCAGCTCATCCAGGGCCGCCATCAGGGGTTCCATTCCTTCCAAATCGCAGCGGGGCAGGCGCCCGGGGATCTTGCGCTCGATGCCTCTCAGGCTCAGATCCTCGGGATGGATGATTGCCAACTCGATCCCCCGTGCCTTGCAGATGAATGCTTTCATTGCATCGCGCCCGACCTGCTTCACCGTCTCTCCGAAGGTGGCCAGATCAGTCTCTTCGTAATGCTGGGCACCATTGAGTTCAAATGCAACGGCGACCTTCGGGTAGTAGCGGTCGAGCTCCATCAGCTCTCTGGTGTAGGGGTTGACCAAAAAATCCGGCGAAGCGTCGTCCTTGTACTCATCAAGGGCGACCGTTGCGTTCAGGAACTCGCGCAGCAGGGCTTCGCCCCGGTGTTGGGCGCCCCTCACCCTGCGCCTGATCCGGGAAATGCGAGCCCATAGTTTGGCCCCGGCCGGATTGCGGAGTGTGAAGCAGATGGGGCGCTTGCGACTCGCCTGCGTAACGGTAAGCCACCCGGTCGTGACCAACTCAGCGACTGCTCGCCTCAGGGCATCGTCGCAACTCCCAGTGAGACGGGATAGGGCCGCATAGGTGAAGCTCCCGCCTGGGTGTTCGAAATCCGGGACACTCTGAAGTTGCCCGTAAAGCAGTCGGGCGCCGGCGGACAGGTCCGTGCTGGCAAGCAGTCGCCAGGGCATCGCCGCACATGACCGATAGGGTCTCGCGTAGCAGGACGCCAGCGGAGCCTGGATGAGCCTGGCGCGCGCCGCTGCGACGGTCCTCGGGGCCAGGCCGCTCAACCTGCATAGACGGATGTCGGTCAGTGGAGACGACTCACCCGCCGGCTGGCGCCCCAGCAACAACCAGATCAGGCGAGTGCCAGCGCTGTGAGTACGGCCGTTCAGGACGGAAAAAGGGACCCATAGTGTCTCGGAGTTCACAGCGCCACCCCCCTTGCGGATTCGCCGTTCTTTTTCCGGACGTAACCCCAAGCCACATGCAAATCGCAGTTGAATCATGTCCGTGAAGGGGATACTCGCCCCCGGAGTTCGCTGTTTCGGGCTTTAGAGGGGGGTACTGGCCTCTGTGAGGAGAATCACCCACCTGATCGGCCCCGATTTCCAGCGATTCACCGCTCAATTGCATATGTGACCAGGCCTTGCCAAGAAAAAAGCAGGCGAATCGCGACCGGGTGGTGACATGACACCTATCGGCAGACCCCCGAAACGGGGGACCCAGCCCAGGCGCCGGCGGAGGGTGGGGAGACAACCGCAAGCAAACCGATTCGGTATTGTCCCGAAAGGTTTCCGAAACGCCCCCTATCCCCTGATCACCGGGTACCGCCCCGACTCCGTGACCACGATCTCCCCGCTCAACCCGGCCCCGAAAAACATGGCGCCCCCCGGCAAGAACGTCGGCACCCCCAGGGAGACGCTGCACACTACCTCCTGCCCGGCCGTCCGGCAATCCGGGGCAGCCGGCCACGACAGCGAAGCGATGTACCCCGCCTGGTGGGCTCGATATGGACCGGAGGCTGCCTGCACCTGCAAGCCGGGATCGAGCGCCACCGCCCGGGCCGACCGCATGGCCGCCGACCTGGCGGCCATCGTCGCGTGGAAAACCATAAACATCTGCCCTACAGCCAACGCAATGTAAAGAATGAAGACGATACTGATCAGGGCCTCGATGAAAACGACTCCCCGCTGATCCCGAACAACCGGCCAGCCCCGACCCCGCTTCCACGCGTTCAGCAGCCTCCATGCCCGATTCATCACGAGCACGCGGTCGCCCCCGGCGTATAGTTCTTGTTCATGATGCCGCACATGGTCCCCATCATCCAGGTCTTCAACTGCGGACCGGCAAAGACTGCCACCCCCACCAGGGCCAGCACCAGGAACGCCGCAAAGACGCCGTACTCTATGGCTGTCAATCCCCGCTGATCATCGAGAAGCTTCCGCCCCAACTGCCGGACCACTATTGCCCCCGCCACGTACAGCTCCAACACCCCAGATCCGCTCCTCTCAACGTGTGCTTTTGACAACCGTGAGCACAATGGTGGCCATCACGGGTATCAGACTCAGAAAGACCGCCCCCAGCTTGGGAAAGATCCCCACCACCGCCAGGGCGCCGGCGGACTGCGCCATGTCCGCCATGCGCTGTTCTCGCATCTGCTCGGCCATGCGGGCCAGTTCCTTGCTCGGAACACCGCCGCCGTCCGCCAGATGGCTGATCTGCTCGGCCACTCCGACAAAGTCCAGCGAGCCGGTCACCTTGGCTTCCTGCACCAGCGACTCGCCGAACAGCCCGGAGGCTGCGATACGCTCCAGCACCCGCCGCACTTCATTAGATAGCATCCAGTCCGGATGTCGCCGGCAAATCTCGACGAGCGCCGTCTCCACCCCTTCGCCGGAGGCGACCAGCAGCCCCCACAGGTCCAGGAACGACGGGAGTTCCAGCGCAATCTGCATCCGCCGCTGCTGGGCCATCGAATAGAGCAGCAGCGACGGCGCAAACCAGCAGAAAATCCCGGACACGATCCCAAGCGCCATATTGGCCAGGCCCAGCACCACGATCACGACCAACGCAAAGAGGAACTGGTACTGCAGCAGGGTGATTCCCGTCAGCCCATAGGGGCGGCCGGCATGCTGGCACAGCCGGTCAAGCTGCTCCACCCCCACTGACTTGGCCAGCGACCCGAAGAGCGACCTGTCCCGCTCCCACTGCGCCGTCGCCGGGCCACGGTGGCGCAGTGTCCCCCGGCGGATCGTCTTGGCCCGGATCAGCGGCAGGAAGGCGACCACAACGGCCGCAAACGTCAGCACCGTCGCCCAGAACAATGGCCACCCCCTCCTTCCCTAAACCCGACGGGTCTGCCGAAGCAGCGTCAGATGCGTCAGGCGGATCAGAAACACGTTTGCCAGAATGCACCCGGCCAGGATCAACTGCCCGACCACTGACTCCAGCAGCGGCCCCAGTCCGTCCGGGGTCATCTGCGAGTAGGCCAGCAGCACGCCCAGGCCGACGCCGGAGATGACCAGCGACTGAATCAGATGCTGGCCCATGTGCTCCCGCACCTGCTCCCGGTACTTGCGCCGGGCCGCCAGGACCATGCGCAGCGCCTCAAAGGCCTGGACGACGTTGGCGCCCCGTTCGTGGCACACGACCATCTCCGTGGCGAAGACCTGAAAGTCCGTACTGCCCCGCACTGCGGGATGCTGCCGAGACTGCTCCACCGCCTGCGAGAGGGTGACGCCGAGCACGGTGGCATCCGCCATATTCCGCAGGACGGGTCCCAGAGGGAACGCCATCGTCATGGCCGACTCGGACAGGGCTGCCTCCAACGGCGTGCCGCGCCGGAGGGCGGTCGAAACCATCCCCATGACGCGTCCCAATTGGTCGGCCAGTACAGTCAAGCGGCGCGTCTCCCGCCACTCCCGGATCCAGGCCGGAATCATGAAGGCGCCCAGGGCGATGAAGAACGAAAGTCCCAACTTCCCCGTCATCACCGAGGAGAGGAAGTACATTAACACGCCGGCGGCGCCCGCCGGAACGAGGGTGAGCATCCGGTCGGTCGCTTCGCGCCCCGCAATCGGGACCCGGATTCGCTCGTGGTTGACCCGCCGCCTGATGCGCTGGGCATTCGGCGCCACCTTGACCAGCACCCAGATGCCCGTCGTGGCGCTGCCAACCGCTCCTGCCGCCAGAAGGGCGGCGCTCCATTCACTGGCCATCGCTGACCACCCAATGGGGTACCCGGACGCCGTTCAACGCCAGATGCTGCGCCAGCCGCTTGCTGATGGTGCCGACTCTGCGCAGCACGCGGTTTTCGTCCCGCAGGAAGATCGGCCGGAGCTCAAACCCTTTGGTGCCGGGCCGTTCGGGGTGGTAGCCGACCACTTCGGCGATCTCCATGACGCCGCGGGTGACCAGGCCGTTGGCCGAGACACGCCGCTCGGCGTGGACGATCAGGTGCAGAGCGCTGGCGATCAGCTCGTACGCGCCGCTGTCCGTCAGTTGGGGGTCGCCGCGCTTCATCATCTGCCCGAGACGCTTGAGCATGTCGAGCGGCCCGTTGGAGTGGGCCGTGCTCAAACAGCCATCATGGCCGGTATTCATGGCTTCAATCATGTCGAGCGCCTCGGCGCCGCGCACCTCGCCGACGACGATGCGGTCGGGCCGCATGCGCAGCGACTCTTTGACCAGCATGCGCATGGTGAACTCGCCGCGGCTCTCGATATTGGCCTTGCGCGTCCGCAGGCGGATGACGTGCGGCAGGGGCAGCCGCAGTTCCGGTGCGTCCTCCATGGTCAGGACCCGCTCCGCCTGACCGATGAAGCCGGCCAGTGCGTTCAAAATCGTCGTCTTGCCCGATGATGTGCCGCCCGAGACGAGCACGTTGGCCAGCCCCTGTACGGCGCCCTGCAGAAACTCAGCCGCCTCTTCGCTGATCGCCCCGCCGCTGATCAGCTGCTCCAGCGACGGACGGCGCGAGTGCCGCCGGATGGTGACGCTGACGCCATCCATCGCGATGGGCGGCAAAATCACATGGACGCGGCTGCCGTCGGCCAGGAAGCCGTCCATGGACGGCTCCGACTGGTCGATGCGGGAGCCGATCAGGGCCGCGAGGCGCTGGGCGAACCAGACGGCCCGGGTTTCGGGCAGAATCTGGCTGGTATCGGTGACCCGCCCGTCTTTTTCCGTCCAGATGTGCCCGCCGGCGCCGACCATGATCTCCGTGAGCGAGGTGTCGCGCAGGAAGTCCTCCAGCGCGCCTGCCCCCAGGTTCTCCCGCACCAGCCACTCGGCCAGCGCCAGGATTTCCGCGTCGTTGGTCACCATCTGCTCGGGTCCCAGGTACATGAACAGGTCCCGGGCGACTTCTGCCGCGATGGACGACCGGCGCTCAGCGCTGAGAATCAGCTCGAACCCGCCGGGGCCGGCGGCGCCGCCGCCCGCCATCTTCGCGGCAGTGCGGTCGATCAGATCGCGCAGTTTGGCCAGCCGCTCGGAGCGGCTCTGTACAAAGCGGTTGAGCCACTGCGTCGCCGGGGCCTGGAGAATTCCCCAGTCGGGCACCCGCCGGGCGTGGGCCATGTGGTGCAGGCACCCCCGCACCGCCATGCCCATGGCAGCCTGGTCGGCCGGACTGGGGTTATAGAACGCGACTAGCCAGGCGGTGTCGTGGTTGGTGCGGAGCGAGGCGGCAATGGCCTCCATCAGTTCATGCAGGATGCTCTTCTCCTGCAGGAGACGATCGAAATCTGACGCGCTGAACCCCGGGGATGCAACTGTTTCGGACACAGGCCAACCCCCTTCTCGGCGCTGAAGCGCCATTTACGGGCTCCGTACGGCCTCGCCGCTGTCGCGGCGCCGTACTAGGCCTTCTCGGCGCTGACGCGCCATTTACGGGACTGACTGCGCCGAAAACCTCACCGACGCTAAAATCGCAGTGTCGCTGACGTTTTCGGCTTGCCGTACGGCCTCGCCGCTGTCGCGGCGCCTTACTAGGCCTATTTCGATTTTCGCCGGGGCCACCAGGAGCGGCCCGTCCCGACCTGCGCGGCAGCCTCCACGTGTCCCACCGCCCCCAGCGCATAGGCAACCTGGGCGATGCTCTGGCTGTACGGCGACTCCGGCTGCTCCACCACCAGCGGCAGACGCATGCCAAGCCGGGTTTCCGCCCTGCGGATGAGGGGCTCTTCCGGAATCCGCCCGTACACGGGCATGTTGGCTGCCGCGCTGACGGTCTTGGTGCCGTAAACCCCTTCCGACATCTCCCGCAGCAGGAGGAAGACCTTGTCCCGGCTCAGCCCGCCAAGCGGCCGGCCGTCCATGGCAGTCAGGGTGCGCACCAGGGTATGGACGCTCGCCCCCCAGCCGCCGGTGACGATGAGCACCTGACTGGCTGCCTCCAGCAGCTTTTGGGAGCGGGGACTGCCAATGCCTGACCCGCAGTCGACCAGCACCAGGTCAAAAGAGCGCTCGAGAGTCTGGATCGCCCAGGTGACCTGCTCGACCGGCGTGCCGGACATATGCTCCAAAATGGCGGGCACATGCAAAACCCGGAGTTCGGCGTGCCGGACGTTGCGCAGCCGCACTTCCTGCAGCCGCTCGACGATTTCCACGCCGCCGGCCGTGCGCTGCCCGTTCTGCGAACTCATGTGGTTCCACCGCAAATGATGCATGCCGTAATTCTGGTCATCCGGCTCAGTCCCCAGGTAATAGAGCAGGCTGCCGGTTGTCGTAAACTGTGCGTCCACCAGGAGCACTCGCTGCCCCGCCATGGCCGCATAGGCGCCCATGTTGGCTGCCAGCGTGCTGGTGCCGACACCGCCTGAGGTGCCCACCATCGCCATGGCGCCGTTCTTCCGGGCCGGCTGCGGGACAGTGCCGGAGGGAACGGGCTGGCTGAGGCGCTGGAACGCGTCTCGGTCCTGGTCGGCCATCAGGCGCGCCAACCGCTCCATGACCCGTGCGGCTTCCGCCGCAACGTCCTCGGCGTTCCGGGCACCTGCCGCGACGACTTCGACGCCGGGGCCGTACGCGCTGCGCACGCGCTCCCGGATCGCCTCGCTGGCCTCCACGCCATACACCAGCACGATCACCAGCGGGCGCCGCTGCGCGACCGCCGCGACTTTCGCCAGCCACATGTCAGCGGACCCATCGTGCAGGGTCTCCGGCAGGAAGATGCAATCGGCCGGTTCCCGGGTAATCTCGGTGACCAACTGGTTGCCGGTCTGGACGACGGAGCGGATCATGATCCCGCCCATGGAGAGCGGCAAGACGAACTCCCGGCCCCGCTCCGGCGAGGGCATCACCACAATTCCTTCCATGCCGGCCTCCTGCTACCGCCCGGGCGGTTTGGTCTGTGCCGTTGCCGGGGCCCCTGGCTGTGCGTCTGCCGGCGCAGCGCCCGTGAGTTCCGAAAGGTTGAGCACCGGCACAGACTGGGTTGTGTCCTGACCGGGGACCGCGACCACGATGGTGCCCGTCCGCTGGGCAAGGGCATACTTGGCGACTTCTTCGGCACGCAGGGCGATCAGAATCGTATCCGCCTGCCCGCTGCCAGGCTGCGGGCTGTCAAGGACCGTCGCCATGCCCAGCGGCAGGACTTTGGTGGATGATTTGGGGCCGTCGTCGATTTGCATGACCGCAAGCAATTCCAACCGGTCGCCGGCGACAAGCCGCCCATTGCCGGGAACGAGCGTCGCCTGGATCATCACGGCCCGATAGGTGTCGCCCATGGCGGCCACTTTCTGGGGGACTTCGCTATTTGCCACGGCTGCCAGGTGCGCGCCGCGGATAATGTCCCCCGCAGCCAGGCCGAACCGGGTGCGCTGGCCGACGATCTCTTCTTTCTTGACCATTGCCCCCTCGGGTATGGCCTGGTTGGCAATCGCCTTGGGTGCGATGTCCCGTTCGGTGATTTTGGCGCCGGGGGGCATGTCATGGGTGACCGTAAAGACTGCCCCGCCCCATCGTCGGACAGACAGCAGCAAGCGGTTTTTATGTCAACAACTGAGTTTGCGGGCTCCCGGCGCTCTCGCGTAGCATGATGAGCGAAGGGAGTTGTTCTTTTTGCCGAAGAAGCAT